>ERZ773103.734-NODE-734-length-37138-cov-7.606936_pt1 | contig 37138 bp, 33 predicted proteins | sample MGYA00511118_ERZ773103 | MGnify/ENA primary metagenome ERZ773103 (study PRJEB29015, sample SAMEA2737821) | human gut metagenome | biome: human gut; feature: human-associated habitat; material: faeces | place: China | collected 2012 ... | reverse complement strand
ATAATAATATGGAAAAGTTCAATGGAATGGGAAATTATAAAGAGTATTTTAATATATATGGGAAACGTTTTGCACAAAAGGCAGTAGAGATATTTAATAAAATATAACAGAGTTTCCTATCAAACAAATGGGAATTGTAAAAACTGCACAAACAAACCGATGTATTCTTGTTAATTATGTTAAATTAGTCTCTTGCGTTTTAACGCGAAAAAGTGTAAAACTAATATAGTTAATAAAAAGAAATGCAGTGAAAGGGATACGTCACAAAAGAGAACGCGATTTCAGAGAGTCGTTGGGTGGTGCGAAGCGGCAGAACGGATTTTGTGATATCACCCGGGAGCATCCCTCTGAAATACTTAACATATTTAACATCAGAGCTAAAGTAAGCAGGGACGTAATCTTCACGTTACAGAAGAAACTGTTTGAGAATGACAGTGATGAGAGACTGTAGTTAGTGATAAATGCAGTAATACAAAGTGGTACCACGGAAGATAAATCCGCCTTTGTTATCCGAAAGGATAGCGAAGGCGTTTTTTTATTGTATGGAAACATATACGCAAGATCAATAATAATTTCAGAAATGCTGATTGGTGTTCCTGAGATTAATATATAATCAAAATATAAAGAAAGAGGGATTATTATGAGTGGAATACTTATGATGATAATTGCCATCGTAGTGCTCGGAGGAGCCTATCTTCTGTATGGCCGTTATCTCCAAAACAAATGGGGCATTGACCCGAATGCGAAAACTCCGGCGTATGAATTAGAAGACGGAGTGGATTATGTACCGGCTGATACTAACGTAGTATTTGGTCATCAGTTTGCATCAATCGCAGGAGCAGGTCCGATCAACGGACCAATTCAGGCAGCAATCTTCGGATGGCTTCCGGTTCTCTTATGGATCTTAATTGGTGGCGTATTCTTCGGAGCAGTTCAGGATTTCGCATCTATGTATGCATCTGTAAAGAACAAAGGCCGTACAATTGGTTACATCATTGAAGAGTACATTGGAAAATTAGGTAAGAAATTATTCCTGTTATTCTGCTGGCTGTTCTGCATTCTGGTTGTCGCAGCATTTGCTGATGTCGTAGCCGGAACATTTAATGGATTCGCAACAAGTGAATCAGGAGTAGTTACAAAAGTAGTGGCAAATGGAGCTGTTGCAACAACCTCTATGTTATTCATCATAGAAGCAGTGGCACTTGGATTTTTCTTGAAATATTCAAAATTTAATAAGTGGGTAAATACAGCAGTAGCAGTTATTTTACTGGTAGTTGCAATTGCACTTGGACTTAACTTCCCAATCTATGTAAGCCTTGGTACATGGCATCTTATTATTTTTGCTTATATTTTAATTGCCAGTGTAACACCTGTATGGGCATTACTTCAGCCTCGTGATTATCTGAACAGTTATCTGTTGATTTTTATGATCCTTGGTGCTGTTATTGGTGTATTTGTTGCAAATCCGGCATGTAATCTTGAAGCATTTACAGCATTCTCGATACCGGATGCAAATGGAAATCCGCAGTATATGTTCCCGATCTTGTTTGTAACAATCGCTTGTGGTGCAGTTTCAGGATTCCATTCACTGGTATCATCAGGTACTGCTTCCAAGCAGATTAAAAATGAGAAAAACATGCTTCCGGTTTCATTCGGTGCCATGTTAATGGAAAGTATGCTTGCAGTTCTGGCATTGATTGCCGTTGCATCATTTGGAAAAGGTGAGGCAGCAGCACAGGGACTGACCACTCAGCCACAGATTTTTGCAGGAGCAATTGCGAACTTCCTGTCAGCCATCGGTCTGCCACATTCACTTGTATTTACACTGATTAACCTTGCAGTATCTGCATTTGCACTGACATCTCTGGATTCAGTAGCCAGAGTCGGACGTCTGTCATTCCAGGAGTTCTGGATTGATTCAGATGTGGAAGATGAGAATATGAGTCCTTTCTTAAAGGTAGTAACGAACAAGTATTTTGCAACAATCATTACACTGGTACTTGCTTATTTCCTGACAAAAGTCGGATATGCAGAGATCTGGCCACTGTTCGGTTCTGCAAACCAGCTGTTATCTGTACTGGCACTTGTAGCCTGCGCAGTATTCTTAAAGAAGACAAAACGTCAGGGATTCATGCTCTGGGGACCAATGGTATTTATGATGGCAGTTACATTTACGGCACTTGGAATGACAATTGTAAAACTTACAAAGGCATTCATGACAACAGGATTGGATTTTGGAAATACATTGCAGCTTATCTTTGCAGTACTTCTGTTAATCCTTGGAGTGCTTGTAGCAATTCAGGGAATTAAGAAACTCCTTGAGAAGTCGGAAGATAAAAAAGTGACAGCCTAGGAAAATAATTCATAAAATGATAAAAGAATAAAATGGGAGTATAATAAGCTCTCGGATTAAGAAACGCCAGTTCCGGCAAATGTCGGTTCTGGCGTTTTTTGAAGATTACGAAATAGAAACACAGTACCGGATACGGTGTTGTTATTTTAGACAAAAAATCAGACTTGTATTTATTCAAAAAACGATGAAAATTGACAAAAGTGCTGAAAAGTTGTAAAAAAATGAAAGGATATTGACATAAATAACCGATATGTATAAAATAAATGCAACAAGAAATAATACAAGTTGTACTATCAAGATGTATCTGAAAGGAGCAAAGAAACATGGAATTAAGAGATAAAATTGCCGGAGCATTATATGGAATGGCACTTGGTGATGCGATGGGAATGCCGGCAGAATTGTGGGGCAGAGAAAGGGCAAGAAAATTCTTTGGTGGAAAAATCACAGAATTCATTGACGGACCAAAAGAGAATGATGTTGCATTTAACTACAACAAAGCTCAGTTTACAGATGATACGGGGCAGGCAATGGTTCTTTTGGATTCATTGAAGGCGACAGATTATAGACCGGACGCATCAGACATTGCAAAGCGTATGCTGGAATGGGCAGAAAAAGAGAATGCATTTGAAAATAATATTTTAGGACCGACCTCTAAGGTTGCACTGGCGAATTTCCGAGATGGAGTAGATGCAAGTGCGATAACGAACAAAGCTTTATCCAATGGAAGTTCTATGAGAATTGCACCAATCGGCTGCCTCTTTACACCAGATCAGAGAAAAGAACTGATAGATTATGTGTACGGAGTTTCCAAGGCAACACATACAAGTGATGTTACAATCGCCGGAGCAGCTATGATTGCAGAAGGTGTTGCATCTGCAATTGTCAATGATGATTTCGAGCAGGTGTTAAGTGATATTCTTTCTGTAGAAGAAGCCGGATACGAAAAAGGTTGTGAGACATTCAGCCCGAGACTTGCAGAGAGAGTAAAGATTGGTGTTCAGATTGCAAAAGAATATGCAGACGATGAAGATGCATTTTCTAAGAAAATCTATGATGTAATTGGAGCAGGAGTTGGAATTATTGAATCTGTTCCGGCAGCGGTTTCCATTGCATATTACACACAGGATCCAAATAAATGTTGTCTGATGTGTGCAAATCTTGGCGGTGACACAGATACAATCGGAGCGATGGCAACAGCTATATGTGGGGCATTTGTTGGTTATTCAAAGATTAATCCAGAGTACACAGAACTTTTAAGAGTTCAAAACCCGGAGACAGATTTTGAGGAGTATATCAATATTCTTGAAAAAGGAAGGGAGCTGTTGGGATGCGGACGCTAGTAGTCGGAGCTGCGATTGTTGATCTGATGATGAAGGTTGAACGTCTCCCAAAGAGTGGGGAGGATATTCCCTGCAAGGAGACGAAAACGGTAGTTGGCGGCTGTGCGTACAATGTTGCCAACACATTGAGAAATCTGAAATGTGAACATGATTTGTGTGTGCCGGTGGGAAGCGGTTCATTTGCAGATATTATCCGTAGAGGCATGAAGGAAAAAGGATATGAGCCGATGATTGAAGAACTGGGAGAGGATAACGGTTATTGCCTGAGTCTTGTAGAGGCTGATGGAGAAAGAACATTTATCACAGTGCAGGGAGCGGAATGCCACTTCAAAAAGGAATGGTTTGAGCAAATCGACATGGACAACTATGAGAATATCTACATCGCAGGCTATCAGGTTTGTGGAAAAAGTGGTGAAATCATTTCACAATGGTTGAAAACAGTGGAAAATGTGGAAGAAAAGCATATCTTTTTCGCACCGGGACCGATGATTACGGCAATCGAATCTGAAACAATGGAAAACCTTTTTGCATTAAAGCCAATCTTACATATTAATGAAGCAGAAGCAAAGGGTTATACACAGCAGGAAAATGTAGAAGAAGCAGTGAGAGCCCTTTATGAGAAGAGTGGCAATCTCGTATTTGTTACGCTTGGGGCAGAAGGAACCTTGTTCTATGATGGAAAAGAAATGAGAAGGGTCGCATCTGTTAAGACCAATGTTGTGGACACTGTAGGAGCCGGAGACAGTCATATCGGGGCGATTATTGCAGGAATGTCAAAGGGAATGAAAGTAGAAGATGCCGTATTACTTGCAAATCGTACGGCAGCAGCAATTGTAGGAACGTCCGGACCGGTTATGGACCTGGAGGAATTTCAGAAGATTTCGGAGGAATGGGAAAATGAATAAAATAAAAGAATTTTTTACAGATTGGAGCTGGAAAGAAAAAGCATGGCTTGCATTTGTACTGATTGTACAGACAGTAGCCTGGGCAATTCAGAAAGAAAGTCTGTTTATGCTGGTCATGACGCTGACAAGTAGTCTGAACCTGGTACTTGGAGCAAAAGGTAAAGTTGCCGGTCTGTATTTTGCAATTATCAATAGTGCATTATATGCGATTAACTGTATGGGTATTCCGCTTTACGGTGAGGTCATGTACAACTTAATCTACTCAATTCCGGTCAGTGCGATTGCAATCTTCACATGGAAAAAGAACATGACAAAGGGTGGAGAAGTAAAATTCCGCACGATGACACCAAAGATTATGCTCACAACAGTAGCAGTGACAATTATCGGAGTACTCGGATACATGCAGATTCTGAAATGGATGGGTGGAAATCTTCCATTTATGGATTCTCTGACAACAGTCGTATCGGTTGTGGCAAGTTTCCTGTATCTGCTTCGTTTCTCAGAGCAGTGGGCAATGTGGGCAATTGTAAATGCACTTTCCATTGTGATGTGGATCATGGTATTTATGCAGGGAGATTCCTCTGCACTGCTGATTATCATTATGAAGACAATCAACTTCATCAACTCCACATACGGTTTCCTGAACTGGAGAAAAATTGCAAAAGAAACTGCATAATAACGGACAAAAATAGAGGATTTTATGTTAAAATAATAAAAGATCAAGAAGGCCATGGATTTCATGTGAGTATGAGATCTGTGGCTTTTTGCGTTAACGATAAGCCAAAGTTATTCTTTATGGCGAACAGGTGGAAAGTAAGATGACCAAATACGAAATAATCAAGCAAGAGATAAAAGAACAGATCAAAGATAATATTTTAAAACCCAATCAGGTAATCAAATCCGAGAATGAAATGTGCCAGTGTTATAAAGTAAGTCGTGTGACGGTGAGAAAAGCAATTGATGAATTGTGTGCAGAAGGGATCTTGTACCGGATCAAGGGAAAGGGCTGCTTTGTGAGAGAACTGGCAGATCAGAAAAGATCAAGAATCTATAGTTTTACAGAGGCTGTAAGGAACGAAGGAAAGTTGCCGGGCAAGAAGCAGTTGTCTTTAGAAAAAAAAGAAGCAGATGCGTATCTGGCAGATAAACTTCAGATAGAAGAAGGAGAAGAGATTTTTGAAATTCGCAGCCTTTATTATGCAGATGGTATTCCGTATAGTTTAAATACAGCAGTATTACCGGCAAAAAGATTTGAAAAGTTAGATTTTTTTGACTTCAATAACCGGTCTTTATATGAAGTGCTTGGTTCATTCTATGGGACATATATGTACAGGGTGAGACAGACACTGGAAGCTACAACAGCAGATGTGTCGGTGAGCCGGTTACTGGAACGGGACGAAAGTCAGCCTTTATTGAGAATTAAAGCGATTTCCTATTGTCTGGAAGACAATCAGGAGATTCCGGTAGAATATTATGAGGCGTATATTTTAACAGATATACAGAATTATTATGTAGAAAAGTTTCATTGATAAAGCCTCTGGCAGGGGATTTTTATAACCACATATGTATTAAATCAATTTTTGGTATAAACAGAAAGATATAAAAATCAATATAGTTTTTAAGGTTAAACCGTAAAAACTATTGAATATATGATAGAATTTAGGCAATATATAATATAGAAGATATTAGAATCTCAACATCTATAGAAGCGTTATAATGTGAAAAAGGAGGAGTTCTATGATCTACAGACCAGATTATATGGATGCATTAAAAGCGTTTAAAGATAAACCTCTTGTAAAAATACTGACAGGTGTGCGGCGTTGTGGAAAATCTACAATTTTTCAAATGTTTAAAGAAGAACTTATAAGAGAGGGTGTCTCACAAGATCATATTATAGAGAAACGGTATACGGATATGGATATACCGGAGAGTATAACTGCAAAACAGATGTATGAGGAATTGGTAGAAGCTACAGGGGGAAAGGAACACTGTTATCTTCTGTTAGATGAAATACAAGAAGTGCCAGGCTGGGAGAAGGCAATTAATAATTTATTAGAAGCCGGAAAGGCAGATATTTATATAACCGGTTCTAATTCCAAGTTAATGTCAAGTGAGATTTCAACCTATCTGACCGGACGTTATATACAAATTCCGGTTTTCACCTTATCTTATAAAGAATATCTGGAATTTAAAAAAGAAAGCGACAAGTCAAAAACAGAGTTGCTGGAAGAGTATATTCGCTTTGGGGGATTTCCGATCATTGCTCTTGGAGAATATGAATCGCAGCAGGCGTATCAGATAGTAAATGGAATTTATTACACAGTGGTTTGCCGCGATATTGTGAAACGCCATCGAATCAACAAACAGGATCTATTTGACAGAGTAGTAAAATATATTATTGAAAATGTAGGAAAAACATTTTCAGCAAACTCGATTTCCAATTTTTTGAAAAGTGAGCACCGGAAAATTTCTGTAGAAAGCATTTACAATTATTTACGATGGCTGGAACAGGCATTTATTATATATCCATGTGCTCGTTATGACTTACAAGGAAAAAATATTTTAAAAACCCAGGAAAAGTATTATCTTTCCGATGTTTCTTTGAAGTATTCGCTTCTTGGTTACAATCGGAAAATGTTAGATGGGGTAATGGAAAATATTGTTTTTCTTGAATTAAAACGACGCGGATATGAAGTATTTGTAGGAAAAAATGATACGAAAGAAATTGATTTTGTGGCGATTCGGAGAGAAGAAAAAATATATGTTCAAGTGTGTGTGCAGATTCCACAGAATTCAGACAGAGAAGTGGGAAACTTGAAGGCAATCCGAGATCATTATCCGAAATATGTGGTAACTTTAAATGAGATGGATAAGGGAATTGAAAATGGAATTAAGATTGTACATCTTTCCGAGTTTTTAGTGTCTGATTCTTTCTAATAAAAGCAGAACACATTTTCAAGCCGTTAGAAGCCATGAGATGGTGAAATCTTGTTTGAAAAGATTACGGAATATGTGGTAAAATAATAAAAACAGATAAGAATTACGAGAGGTAAAAGGGGCGAAATTTTGGAATTTCGTCTTTTTATAAAAAACATGAACAAAAATTTTATCATTTATCTTTGTGTTATTAATATCATTACATTCCTGGCATTTGGCCAGGACAAATGGAAAGCGAAGAATGACGAGTGGCGAACCAGCGAGAAGACTCTTCTTGGGTTTGCCTGTATCGGTGGCTCTGTGGGAGCATGGATCGGAATGCATGTATTCCACCATAAGACAAGAAAGAACGAGTTCCGATACGGGATTCCGGCGATTTTTGCAGTGCAGGTGATTCTTACACTGATTCGATATTCGGGAATCTTGAGGTGATGAAATATACCATTACAAATGGAAAAAGTTATGGTATATTTTTTTGAAAAGATTCGCTTGTTATCAGGCGCTTACAGTGGTATGATAAGCCTGATATGTAAATATCATAGTAAATTTTATAAAAAAGAAGGGAACAAAAAACGTGACCTACAAAGAAGCAAGGGTATATTTGGACGAGATGTCGAAATACGGAAGTGTACTTGGCTTAGATACGATTCGAGGTCTGTTGCATGAGCTTGGTGATCCACAGGACGATCTTAAGTTCATACATATTGCAGGAACGAATGGCAAGGGCTCTGTGCTTGCGTACACTTCGACTATATTAAGTGAGGCTGGCTACAGAACCGGGCGATATGTTTCTCCGACCGTTATGTCTTATCTGGAGAAAATCCAGGTGGACGGAACATGGATCTCGGAATTGGATTTTGCACAGAGTGTAGAGAAGATAAAGGAAGCGATTGCCAGTCTGAAAGCAAAGGGAGAACCTCTCCCGACGTTATTTGAAGCAGAGACGGCAATGGCTTTTTTGTATTTTCGGAAAATGCATTGCGACATGGTCGTACTTGAGACCGGACTTGGCGGTGAGACGGACGCGACGAATATTGTGAAGAATACCATCTGTGCAGCATTTGCAACCATCAGCGTCGATCATCTTGGTGTGATTGGAGATACGCTGGAGGAGATCGCCCGGACGAAGTCGGGCATTATCAAACCTGGTTGTGCAGTAGTATCCGCGAGACAGACAGACGTTGTGAGAAATGTCCTGAAGAAAAAAGCAGAAGAGAAGAACTGCTCTTATGTAGAGGCGGAGCCAAAGAAAATGGAAATTCTGACGGACAGTTACGATGGAATCACATTTTCTTATAAAGAGTTTGAAAAGATGCATTCAAATCTTGCGGGGCAGTGCCAGAGAGAGAATCTTGCCACAGCGCTTGAGATTGTAAAGCAGTTAAGAACGCTTGGATATGAGATCCCGGATGAAGCAGTGCGGGACGGGCTTGCAAAAACTGTGTGGGAAGGCAGATTTACCTGCCTTAGAAAGAATCCGGTTTTTATCATAGACGGAGCACATAATGAGGACGCTGCGATCAAACTGAGAACTTCTATTGAGCGGTACTTTAAAGGAAAGAAAATCCAGCTTATTATGGGAGTATTTCAGGATAAGGAGTATGAAAAGATTACAAGTATCCTGTGCCCTCTGGCAAAGAAGGTTTACACTGTAGAACTTCCGAACAAAGCCAGAAGCTTAAGTGCCGGGAAACTTGCGGACTGTGCCAGAAAATATTGCGAAGAAGTAGAAGCAAAAGACAGTATTCAGTCGGCGGTGGAATCAGCGACAGCAGCATGTGGTGCAGGAATGAATAATCAGGTAATCATCGCATGTGGTTCACTTTCTTATCTGGGAGAAGTGAAGCGGATTGTGGAAGAAAATAGAAAAATAGAAAAGAGCGAATAAAAATGATAGATCATGAAAAAGTAGAACAGGCAGTTCGGCTTTTATTAGAAGGAATAGGTGAAGATGTGAACCGGGAGGGGCTTATTGACACTCCGGACCGGATTGCAAGAATGTATGAAGAGATATACGGCGGCATGGAAGAAGATGCAGCAACACATTTGTCCAGGACATTTACAGTAGACAGCAGTGAGATGGTTGTGGAAAAAGATATTACATTTTACTCCACATGCGAACACCACCTGCTGCCATTTTACGGAAAAGTACATATCGGATATATCCCGGATGGAAAAGTCGTAGGACTGAGCAAGCTTGCAAGAACAGTAGAAGTATTTGCAAGAAGACTGCAGCTTCAGGAGCAGTTGACGGGACAGATTGCCGATGCGCTGATGGAGCATATGCAGGCAAAAGGCGCAATCGTGATGATCGAGGCGGAGCATATGTGCATGACTATGCGCGGAATCAAGAAGCCGGGAAGCCAGACAGTGACGCTGGCAAGACGTGGAGTCTTCGAGACAGACCCGGCACTGGAAGAACGATTTTTCCGCATGTTGGAGAGATAGCGATGCTGATGGAAAAGTATATAGAGATGCCGCGCCTCAATGCAGTCTGGAATCATCCACTTTATCAGAAGTATTACCGGGAAAATGAAAAAATTGAGCATGACCGTGAATTTTGTTGTCACCAGATCACACACCTTTTGGATGTAGCGCGGATTGCGTATATTAAGAATCTGGAAGCAGGTCTTGGCATTGATAAGGAGTTAATTTACACAGCAGCAATTTTACATGACATTGGAAAAGCTTTGCAGTACACGGACAAGATTCCTCACGAAATTGCAGGTGAGAAGATCGCAGGCGAGATTTTAGATACACTTTCGGAAAATGATGCATTTTCAGAGACGGAACGGGCATGGATATTAGAAGCTGTGCGCGGACATCGCAGAAAATGTAACGGCATGTCGGAGGTGGCAAGACTATTTTATGAGTGTGACAAGCGTTCCAGAAATTGTTTTGCGTGTCCGGTAAAAGAGCAGTGTAATTGGAGCGAAGAAGAGAAGAATATGGAGATAAAGATATGATTATTGGCGGAAAGAAATTTGATGTAGAGCATGAAACTTATGTTATGGGAATCTTGAATGTAACACCGGATTCCTTTTCTGATGGTGGAAAATATAATGGCATGGATCAGGCAATGGAGCATGCAAGACAGATGGTCGAGGACGGCGCAGACATCATTGATGTAGGAGGCGAGTCTACAAGACCGGGACATATAATGATCACGGATGAGGAAGAAATTGCAAGAGTGACTCCTATCATTGAGAAACTGAAAAAAGAGTTTGATGTGCCAATTTCCATTGATACTTATAAAAGTAAGGTGGCGGAAGCAGCAGTTCAGGCAGGAGCAGATCTTGTGAATGATATCTGGGGATTGAAATACGACAAGAAGATTGCAGGTGTCATTGCAAAATATAACATTGCCTGCTGCCTGATGCACAACCGTGACAATACAGAATATAGCAATTTCCTGGATGATTTTATGGAGGATATGCGGGAGTGTATACGTCTGGCAAAGGCGGCAGGGATTGCAGATGATAAGATTATTCTGGATCCGGGAGTTGGATTCGGAAAGACTTACGAGATGAATCTGGAGATTATTGACAAATTAGAAATCATGCAGAAGCTCAATTACCCAATCCTTCTTGGAACTTCCAGAAAATCCGTCATTGGTCTGACACTGGATCTGCCAGTCGATCAGCGGGAAGAAGGAACACTCGTGACGACGGTATACGGTGTTCAAAAAGGCAGTGCATTTGTGCGTGTCCATGATGTAAAGAAGAATAAGAGAGCCATTCAGATGACAAAAGCGCTTATGCGTGACCATGAGGTATAGAGGATGGAATTAGATCAGATTAAAATTGAAGGTCTGGAAATATTCGCAAATCACGGCGTATTTCCAGAAGAAAATGTACTGGGACAGAAGTTCATCGTGTCCGCAACACTTTATACAGACACAAGAAAAGCCGGAAAGACCGATGAGCTGACGGCATCGATCCATTACGGAGAAGTCAGTGCATTTATTACAGAATTTGTAAAATCACATACATACAAATTGCTGGAGCGCGTGGCCGAAGAACTGGTAGAAGATATGCTTCAGAAGTTTGACGGGCTTGAAAAAGTAACACTGGAGATCCAGAAACCATGGGCACCGGTAGGACTTCCGCTTAAAACTGTCAGCGTCAGAATCACAAGAAGCTGGCACACTGCTTACATTGCCCTCGGATCTAATATGGGAGACAGCAGACAAATCCTGGACGATGCAGTGTCAGCAATTGACGCGCTTCCTGCAAGCAAAGTGGAAAAAGTCTCCGGATTTATTACAACCCCACCGTACGGTGTGACAGACCAGCCGGATTTTCTGAATGGCTGTCTGAGAATGAAAACTCTTTATTATCCGAAGGAACTCCTTAGAGAACTGAACCGGATTGAAAAGGAAGCCGGAAGAGAGCGAATCATTCACTGGGGACCAAGAACGCTGGATCTGGATATCATTTTCTATGATGATCTGATCAGTCAGGAGGATGACTTATGCATTCCCCATGTTGAAATGCATAAACGTTCTTTTGTACTGGAGCCGTTGGAGGAAATCGCACCATACAAACGGCACCCGGGAAATGGAAAGACAGTACGACAGATGCTGGAAGAGCTTACCGATTCATAAAAGTAAGAGAGAATACGGTGCATGAGAAAAGAAAGACCACGTGCAGACAAAAACAGATAACCAGATATGAAAAGAGGTGGCCTTATGAGTCTGACAGAGAACCATACAATAGCGGAATTATTGTATGAAAATGAAAAGTTAAGCGCAGAACTGGAAGCGGAACGATTTATGCTTGAGCTGATTACAAGTCTCAGCAGTACAGAACTGATCGACGATGGAATCAATAACGTATTATGCAAAGTCGGTGAGTATACATGCGCAGACCGTGCCTATGTATTTGAAATTAATGAAGATTATACAACAACCAATACATATGAATGGTGTAAAGAAGGGGTGACACCACAGATTGATAATCTAAAAGGAATTCCATTCGAGAGTATGCCGAACTGGATACATCTGTTCCTGCAGGGGGAAAATATCCTGATTGAGGAACTGGAAGATATTAAGGCAGAGATGCCCCAGGAATACGGACTTTTAAAGTTCCAGAATGTTCAGACACTGATTGCATTTCCAATTTCTGTCCATGAAAAATTAATGGGTTTTGTGGGTGTAGATAATCCGGATATGAAGAAATCCAGACTGATTCGAAGGCTGCTTTCCCTGTTGGGCTATTATATCGGAGTGGCAGTTGATGCTTACAAGAAAGAATGTACAAAGCTTGAGATGGCATCTATCAAGTCCAGACAGAAATACCGCAGGAATATAGAAGAAATCTTTCGCGGAGCACAGATTGGTATCTGGTCGATTATCAAGCAAGAGGGAAAAGAACCGGTAATGGAGGCCGATGCAAATATGCGTGAGCTTCTGGGGCTGACGAAAGGTACCACAAGTGAGGAATGTTACCGTATATGGAGAGACAATATTCCATCGGAATATACGGAAAAAGTGGACAACTGTGTGAAAGAAACTTTGGAAAAAGGATATGCTGACGTCATTTATCCGTGGCACCATCCGACTCGTGGAAAAATCTGGATCCGATGTGGAGGAGTGCGGCCGAAAGATTATGAGGGAATCGGAGTCTGCATACGTGGTTATCATCAGGATGTTACTAAGAACATCGAGCGGGAAATGCGATTTCGAAGTCTAAAAGCTGCAACAAGTGAGATTTATTATGCAATCTATAATATAAATCTGAACACAGATTATATGGAGCAGATTTCTGAACCAAATAAAATGTACAAAATTGCAAATGACAGAGGAATTGCATCTGAAAAGCTGATGGATTTTTGTACATTTCAGATTCATGAAGATTATCAGGAAGAAATGCGAAAGTTCTTTGACTTGTCAACACTGAGGGAACGGTTAAAAGAGAAGAACTTTGTCAGCCGGGAATATCCGAATAAGCAGGGAATCTGGAGACGTGCATTATTTATCGCGCAGGAGAAAGTTCCGACAGAATCCGTAACAGAAGTGTTGTATGTGACGCAGATTATTGATGATTATAAGCAGAAAGAGCTGGCTTATCAGCAAGAGCTGGTTAAGGCATTGAAAGAGGCAAGAATTGCTAATGATGCCAAGGCAGAATTTCTTCGGAAAATGTCCCATGATATCCGGACTCCGATCAATGGCATCATGGGTATGCTGGATATTGAAGAGAAAAACTGGGATGATCCAGAAAGATTAAAAGAATGCCATGAAAAAATGAAAGTGACAGCAGGTAATCTTCTGCATCTTGTAAATGATGTGCTGGATATGAACAAATTGGAGACAAGCAGGCTGGAAGTAGAACATAAGCCATTTGATATCCGGGAAGTACTTAGAGGCTGTTGGACAGATTTGGAATCTCAGGCAGAGAAAATGGGACTGGAGCTGGAAAAGAGTGGAGTGTCAGAAATTGAATGTCCACATGTAGTGGGAAGTCCGATGTATTTCCGGCAGATATTTGCAAATATCCTTAGTAATGCAGTAAAATATAATAAAATCCATGGTAAGATTACACTTCGCGTAGATATGGTATCACGGACAGAAGATGATGTAGTGTATAGATTCTCTGTCTCGGATACTGGAATTGGAATGAGTGAAGAATTTCAGAAACATATTTTTGAAACATTTACACAAGAGGATACAGGAGCGCGTACGGTTTATCGAGGAACTGGTCTTGGTATGGCAATTGCAAAGAAGCTGGTGGACGCTTTAGGCGGCACGATTAAGATAAAGAGTAAAAGGAATGTAGGAAGTACATTTATATTAGTTCTTCCATTTGCAATTGACAAGGATTATGAAAATGCAAGTGTACAGTCCGAGCCGGAGACACCCAATGTGGAAGGTATGCACGTATTGCTTGTAGAAGACAATGAGCTGAATTTGGAAATTGCCCGGTATCTTCTGGAAGAAGCAGGAGTACAGGTGATAGCTGCAAAAAATGGACAGGAGGCACTGGATATCTTTGAACAATCAGGGGAACAGGAGATTGACCTGATTCTGATGGATATTATGATGCCAGTCATGGACGGTCTCGAAGCGACCAGAAGAATCCGTACATGCACTCACCCACGGGGTGCAACTGTACCGATTATTGCAATTTCAGCAAATGCATTTGCTGACGATATTCAGAAAGCAAAAAATGCCGGTATGAATGAGCATCTGGCGAAGCCATTTGAGATGGAGAAGGTGCTTCGTGCGATTTCAAGGTATCACAAGGTGTAGAGTAAAAAAATATAATTGAAGGCTTTTGTACTCAACATCATCTTATGACATATAAAGAGGAGGAAAGAATGATGTATATCACATGTTTAGACGTAGAAGGAGTATTAGTACCGGAAATTTGGATTGCTTTTGCCAAGGCAAGTAATATTCCGGAACTTAAGAAGACAACAAGAGATGAGTCTGATTATGACAAACTTATGAAATGGCGTCTTGGTATTTTAAAGGAGCATGGTCTTGGATTGAAGGAAATTCAAGAGACAATCGCCAAGATCGATCCGCTTCCGGGAGCAAAAGAGTTCTTAGATGAGCTCCGTACATTTAGTCAGGTGATTCTTATCAGTGATACATTTACACAGTTTGCAACACCACTGATGGAGAAATTAGGATGGCCTACATTGTTCTGTAACACACTGGAGGTTGCGGAAGATGGAGAGATTACCGGATTCAAGATGCGTGTAGAACAGTCGAAACTCAGTACAGTCAAAGCACTGCAGTTTATCGGATTTGACACAATCGCAAGTGGAGATTCTTATAATGACCTAGGCATGATTCAGGCTAGTAAAGCTGGATTTTTATTTAGAAGTACCGATAAGATCAAAGCAGACTATCCACAGATCCCGGCATATGAAACATATGATGAACTGTTAAGTGCGATTAAAGAAGCAATGAAATAAATTTATAAGAATACCCGGTTGGTTTTATATATTATTTATCTTATTGCAATAAAAAAGATGCCAGGTTAATCTGCGTGATAAAACACAGATTGCTGGCATCTTATAAAATCAATAAGTATAAATTAAATCCAGATTCTTAATGTATTGATTAATTTCTGTTTTTCCAGATCATTCATCTGAGCTACAAGATGCATAACTTCATTGTCCAGAGCGTTCTCTTTATAAGCAGGCTCCAGAGAACCAACAAGAGAATCCAGTGTTGTATTCATAAGCTTTGCATAGTAGATCAGGATACGAAGAGACATTGCTGTACGATTGTTCTCTACGTTGCTGATATATCCTGGTGTTACGTGCAGGGCATCTGCGACCTCTGCCTGTGTCAGATTCATCTCCTGGCGTAATTTCTTCACGCGGGATCCAAGGTTTTCTTCAAAATTGCCGTCTTTTTGATTTTTATTCATAATGACCTCCATGATCAAATTTTTTCTTTTAAGTACAATAATAAGTATACTTAGAATTATACTATAAATAATCAAGAAGTGCAACGTTGGAGATTAGTTGTAATCTCATTTTTTGCGCATTAAACCGAATGCCGAGGCATTCTTGAATAGGAAAATAAAACAAATTTCCGGGAAAAGAGGGAGTAATCACTCTTCATGGGTGCTTGCAGCAATCACGACACCGACCATAATCAGAAATGCCCCAATTGCTCCTTGCAGAGATAATTTTTCATGGAGAAAAATATAGGCAAAAATCATAGAAAATACTGGTTCCAGTGCGAAAAGCATGCTGGTATGTTCCGGAGATGTGTATTCTTGAGCAACTGGCTGAACGATAAATCCAAAAGCACTGCAGATTATCGCCAGACCAAGAATTGCACCCCACTGCGCGCCACTGCCTGGAAGTGAGGGAGTCTCAAATAAAAATGTAAAGATCACACCATACAGACCGGTAAATCCAAGCTGCCAGATTCCAAGAAGAAAGCTGTCAGTTTCTTTTGTAAAATAATCCATCAGAATAATCTGGATGGTGTAGGAAAATGCACTGAGGATACATAAAATATCTCCAAGATTAATTGTAAAGGTGGAGAGAAATGTAAGCAGGCAGATTCCAAGTAAAGCCAAAAGGACTCCAAGAGTTGTACGTTTGGATGGCAGTTTGTGTTTTAAAAAGCTGTGTACTACCGGTACGAATACAGACACAATACCAACCAGGAATCCAGCATTGGAAGCGGTCGTGTATTTCATTCCCGGAACAAGAAAAGCAAACACACCAAACAGAAGCAGCCCGAGAATACTTCCGTATCCAAGAGTGCGCAGGTTCATCAGCTTCATTTTCGGCAAGAAAACCAGTGCAACGGTAATAAATGCAATGCAAAAACGCAGTGCAATAATAGAGAATGGCGGCATTCCTGTCAGCCCGATTTTCATCAGAAGATATGAACAGCCCCAGGTCATGGCTACGATGGCAATCAGAATATCGGCCTGTCCCTGTGACAGCCCTTTTTTCGTTGTAGTATTAGCAGTTGCAGATTTTGTTATAGTGTTTTTACGTTCCCCAGACATAATAGACACTCCTTTAACATTCTTGAATTGGTAAATCTCTCAATGAATGATAATACCATTATTCTTATTGTACATGGTTTACGGAAATTTGAAAAGAGTAGATATGAAAGGAGTGTTCTAGACACAGCGAAGCCCCGCGGGTGCGTTCCCGGCGAGGCTTCGTGTGCTGTTATAGTTATATAAAGGAATGAGAGTAAGTGCTTTTCGCACTTCTATGAGGGGTGATAGCTGATGTCTTTCTCAACTATCTGTCATTTAGTATAAGAGGAAAATGTGACGAAAGTATGTTGAAACTCTTAAACAAATCGAAAATTTATAAAAAACCACTTAAGAAATAATAAAGTTATGGTAGAATAGTACTTACGGAGGTGGAATATGAAAAAAAGAGTATTGTTACTGGGACTTGTAGTGCTTATGGTACTTACAGGCTGTGGGACAACAGAAAAAGAAACGAAGACAAAGGAAAAAGATCCAGACAAACTGGTATTAAATATAGAAGATAAAAAAGAAGACAATATACAAGAGGAACAGACAGATATGCAGGAACAGGCTTCACAGCCAGACGGACAATCACAGGCAGAAGAGGCGAATGAACAACAGCCGCAGAAAAATGGACATTTGATTGCGATTGATGCAGGACATCAGGCAAAGGGGAATAGCGAGAAAGAACCGGTCGGTCCAGGTTCTTCTGAAATGAAAGCAAAGGTGGCTTCCGGGACAAGTGGCAAGACATCAGGGCTTCAGGAATATGAACTGACATTGGCTGTTTCTATGAAGCTGAAAGAAGAATTGATGAACCGTGGGTATGATGTTTTGATGATACGAGAGACGAACGATGTAAATGTATCGAATGCAGAGCGTGCACAGATTGCAAACAATGCCAATGCCGATGCATTTATCCGCATCCATGCCAATGGTTCAGATAGCAGCAGTGCCAATGGCATGATGACGATCTGTCAGACTGCTTCCAATCCATACAATGGAAATCTATATTCCCAAAGTCAGGCACTTTCAACAGATATTTTAGATCAGATGGTAGCAGCAACCGGAGCAAAAAGAGAGCATGTCTGGGAGACAGATACCATGAGTGGAATCAACTGGGCACAGGTTCCGACGACCATTGTGGAGATGGGATATATGAGTAATCCGACGGAAGATCAGAAGATGGCGACAGACGAATATCAGTGGCAGATCGTAACCGGGATTGCCAATGGCGTGGATCAGTATTTTGGAATTGCGAGATAAGGGAGTTTTGACAGATGAAAAAAGCAGCATTATTTTTTGATGTAGATGGTACATTGATTGACGAACAGACGAAGATAGTGCCGGAAAGTACACTTCGTGCATTGAAGCAGGCGAGAGAAAACGGACATCTTGTGTTTATCAATACAGGTCGTACATCTTGTAATACATTGGATTCTATGAAGCACATACCGGTAAACGGATATGTGTGCGGTTGTGGAACGGAAATCATTTATCAGGGAAATGTGCTGATGCACAGTACACTGACCAAGGAGCAATGCAGACGTTACATACAGGTGATTCAGGAGTGTCATATGGAAGGAGTTCTGGAAGCCAGTGACGATCTATATTTTCCCCAAAATAGTTCCCGTTTTCCGGAAATCGAAGATATCAGGCAGCGCATGGGAAAAGCCTGGGGATTAGGCTGTAAGAAATATATAGAGGATGGCGGATTCATTTATGATAAAATGTTCTTACTCTCTGATCAGACAAGTGATGTAGTAAAATTCATAGAGGAAGTCCGTGACAATCTGGCAGTCATCGATCGGAGACATGGAAGTTATGAGTGTATTCAAAAGCAATATACAAAAGCGACCGGGATTGAGTATATGAGGAAATATCTTGGCTATGACATGGATCAGATATATGTATTTGGAGATAGCAGCAATGATTTGGCGATGTTCGAATACGCCACACATACAGTAGCGATGAAAGAGCATGATTCTGTATTGGATCCATATACAGAATATGTGACGGACAGTGTGATGAATGACGGAATTGAAAAAGCAATGAAACATTATCAATTAATATAGAAGGGACTGTATCATATGGGAGAACAACTGACAGAAAGTGATGTAAAGAAAATAAAGGAAGAAATTGAGTACCGAAAGATTGTTGTCCGTAAAAAAGAGCTGGAAGCAGTAAAAGAGGCAAGAGCACAGGGAGACTTGAGCGAGAACTTTGAGTATAAAGCAGCGAAGCAGGATAAGAACCGCAACGAAAGCCGTATCCGTTATCTAGAGAGAATGTTAAAAACTGCCAACATTGTGTCTGATGATTCAAAAGAAGACGAGATAGGAATTAATAATACCGTGGATCTTTATTTTGAAGATGATGAAGAAGTGGAGACATACCGGATTGTGACAAGTGTCCGAGGAAATTCCCTGGCAGGACTGATCAGCATCGAGTCACCGCTTGGAAAAGCAGTACTGGGGCATAAAGTCGGTGACCGCGTGAAAATACCGGCAGGAGATGACGGATATTATGTAGTAGTAAAGAGGATTGATAAAACTACCGATGACAGTCATGATACGTTAAGAAAATATTAGTAAAAGTGAAAAAATATTTTTGAGAATATTGCAAAGGAAATATGCATATACTATAAGAACAAAGTGTATTATAATTAATAAACTTGTAAAATTTTGTCTATTATGTATAATATATATGAAACGAATAACGAACAACAGGGGGCTTGCGTATCAAGCAGGCTGAGAGTGGGATGAATGCCTTGACCTGCAACCTGATTTGGATAATGCCAACGTAGGGAAAGAGATGCGTAAATGTTAGCAGGTATATCTTTTATTAGGTATATCTGCTATTTATGTTAGCAATATAAAAATCAGCGAATGTTCACAACACAAAAAGGAGAGAGAATTATGCTAGGTACATGTTTACAGAACGTTAGAGAAAAAGGACCGCTTGTCCATAATATTACGAATTATGTTACGGTCAATGATGTAGCAAATGTGATTCTTGCGTGTGGTGCAAGCCCAATTATGTCAGATGAGCCGCAGGACGTGCAGGATATCACTGCAATTTGTGGAGGCCTGAACATCAATATTGGAACGCTGAATGTAAGAACGATTGAAGGAATGTTGGCGGCAGGTCATAAGGCAAATGAATTAAAGCACATGGTTCTGCTTGATCCGGTTGGTGCAGGAGCAAGTTCTCTTAGAACGAATACAGCTGTCAACCTGATGCAGGAAATAAAGTTTGATGTAATCCGTGGAAATATTTCCGAAATCAAGACATTAGCTGCAGGAAGCGGTACTACAAAGGGTGTTGACGCTGATGTAGCTGACGCAGTGACAGAAGAAAATCTGGACGAAGCAGTTGCATTTGCAAAAGCATTTTCTGAAAAATCCGGAAGTATAGTTGCAATTACAGGAGCAATTGATCTTGTCAGCGACGGCAGAAAATGTTACGTGATCCGTAATGGACGTCCGGAAATGGGAAGAATTACAGGAACAGGCTGCCAGTTATCCGGACTGATGACAGCATATCTTGTTGCAAATCCTGAGCAGAAGCTTGAGGCGGCAGCAGCGGCAGTTTGTACGATGGGACTTGCCGGTGAGATTGGCTGGAGTTACATGCAGAAAGGTGACGGTAATTCTACCTATAGAAATAGAATTATTGATGCTATTTATAACATGACAAAAGAGCAGTTAGACGAAGGAGCAAAATATGAAGTGCGATAAAAAAGATTTACTGCTTTATGCAGTGACAGACAGAAGTTGGCTGAATGGAGAGACACTTTACAGTCAGGTTGAGAAGGCACTGGAAGGTGGAGCTACATTTGTACAGCTTCGTGAGAAACATCTCGATCATGATGCTTTTCTTCAGGAGGCAAAGGAAATCAAAGAATTGTGTGCAAAGTACCAGGTACCGTTTGTGCTGGATGATGATGTGGAGCTTGCACTGGAAGTTGGCGCGGACGGAGTTCATGTAGGACAAAGTGATATGGAAGCAGGAGATGTCCGGGCAAAGCTTGGTGAAGATAAGATTGTCGGAGTTTCAGCACAGACAGTGGAGCAGGCACTTCTAGCTCAGGAGCGCGGAGCAGACTATCTTGGAGTCGGAGCTGTATTTCCGACCAGTTCCAAAGATGACGCAGTAGAAGTTGACCATGAGATGGTAAAAGCAATTTGTGAGGCTGTAGATATTCCAGTTATCGCAATTGGCGGCATCACAAAAGATAATGTGCAGGAGTTGTCAGGCTGTGGACTTTGTGGAATCGCAGTTATCAGCGCTATTTTCGCAAAACCGGATATTAAGAAAGCGACAGAAGAGCTGAAAGCAGCCACTGAGAAGATGGTGAAAGCATGTTAGAAAATAAATCTGACGTGGAGAAAAATGCATCAGAGCAGAAATGTTGTAGAAAAGTTCCTGTACAGAATATGGGTGGTGTTATCTTAGACATAGACGGGACAGTTCTGGATTCTATGTCCATCTGGCAGGACGCGGGTGTGAGATACCTTGCGAGTCAGCAGATTGAAGCAGAGCCTGGACTTGCTGAGAAGATTTATTATATGTCTATCCCGGAGGCTGCATTATATATGCGGACACGCTATGGGCTTGAACAATCTGTAGAAGAAATCAGTCAGGGGATCAAAGATGTAGTGAGAGATTTCTATTATTACGAGGCACCGTTAAAAGCCGGAGTAAAAGAATTTCTACAAAAAATGTCAGATAGAAAGATTCCGGTCGTGGCAGCGACAGCCAGTGATGAAGATCACCTGGAACATGCATTTACACGTCTTGGAATACGTCAATATTTTGAATATATTTTTACATGCGCGCAGGCAGGAGCTGGAAAGCAGAGTCCGGCAGTCTATCATATGGCAGCTGGGTTTTTAGGCAGGAATCCGGAAGAACTGTATGTTTTTGAAGATGCATTGTATGCGATCCAGACAGCAAAACTGGCAGGATATCATACGGTTGGCGTGTATGACGAAGAAAGTAAAGAAGATCAGGAAATGATCCGCGAAGAAGCAGACATTTATATGGAAAGCTTTTTGAAGGCGGATGTGTTTTTTGAATAGATAAGAAAAGGAAAGGCAAAACAATGAGAACAGCAGTAACAATTGCCGGAAGTGATTCCAGCGGTGGAGCAGGGATTCAGGCAGACATTAAGACAATGATTGCAAATGGCGTTTATGCTATGAGTGCAATCACAGCGTTAACCGCACAGAATACAACAGGTGTGACAGGGATTATGGAAGTGACACCAGAATTTCTAGGTGAGGAATTAGACAACATTTTTACAGATATTTATCCGGACGCAGTGAAGATCGGAATGGTATCTTCCAGTGCGCTGATTGAGAAAATTGCAGATAAACTGAAAGAGTATCAAGCAAAAAATATCGTCGTTGACCCGGTTATGGTAGCAACAAGTGGAGCGAAGCTGATCAGTGAAGAGGCAATCGGAACTTTAAAGAAACGTCTTCTTCCAATTGCCAGTGTTCTGACACCGAATATTCCGGAGGCAGAAGTTCTGGCGGAAATGGAGATCCACTCAGCAGATGATATGATCGAGGCTGCAAAGAAAATCAGTGATACATACCACTGCGCAGTTCTCTGCAAGGGCGGACATAAGTTGAATGATGCAAATGACCTGCTTTATCGTGATGGTGATTATCGTTGGTTCAACGGAAAACGTATTGATAATCCGAATACACATGGAACTGGCTGCACACTTTCCAGTGCCATTGCATCGAATCTTGCAAAAGGATTTGATATGGACACATCCGTAGAGCGTGCAAAAGATTACATTTCCGGAGCGCTGGCTGCGATGCTGGATCTCGGAAAAGGAAGCGGACCTATGGATCACGGATTTGCAATTACGGGAGAATATAAGAAAGAAGCATAAAGAGGGAAAGACATCATGGAAGAAAAAAGAACAGGTTTATTTGAAAATGGACTGATCTGGTTTGGAGCAGGCGTTTCTATCGCGGAGATTCTGACCGGAACTTATCTGGCACCACTTGGAATGGGGAAAGGACTTCTCGCAATTATCGTAGGACATATCATCGGCTGCTTTATGTTATTCCTGGCAGGTGTGATCGGTGGTAAAGTCAGAAAAAGTGCAATGGAAACTGTAAAAATGAGTTTTGGACAGAAGGGAAGTATTCTGTTTGCAGTGTTAAATGTGCTGCAGCTTGTGGGCTGGACGGCAATTATGATTTATGATGGTGCACTGGCAGCAGATGGTGTCATGAATACCGGACGCTGGATTTGGTGCCTGGTCATCGGAGCGCTGATCATTCTGTGGATTGTTATTGGAATTACAAATCTTGGAAAAATCAACACCGTTGCTATGGCAGCATTATTTATCCTGACACTGATTCTTTGCAAAGTTATCTTCACAGGAAGCGGAGCAGGCGTACCATCTGATGACAGCATGACATTTGGTGCAGCAGTTGAACTTGCCGTTGCCATGCCATTATCCTGGCTTCCACTGATCAGTGATTATACAAGAGAAGCAAAAGAGCCGGTAAAAGCAACAGCAGTCAGCGCAATTACTTACGGTATTGTAAGCTGCTGGATGTATGTGATCGGAATGGGAGCAGCAATTATTACCGGAGAGTATGATATTGCACAGATTATGCTAAAAGCTGGTCTTGGAATCGTCGGACTTCTGATCATCGTATTTTCAACAGTTACAACAACATTTCTGGATGCATATTCCGCAGGAATTTCCAGTGAAACCGTTGTGAACAAATGGAATGGAAAACATGTGGCAATCGTGGTAACTGTGCTTGGAACGATTGCAGCAATTGTATACCCGATGGATAATATTACAGATTTCCTGTATCTCATCGGTTCCGTATTTGCACCGATGATCGCAATCCAGATTGCAGACTTCTTCCTGCTGAAACTGGATAAGAGTAATCAGGCAGTGCATGTACCGAATATGATTATCTGGGTGATAGGATTTATTGCGTATCGAATTCTGATGAATATCGATATGCCGGTAGGAAATACACTGCCTGATATGGTGATCACAATTATTCTGTGCCTCGTTGTAGGGAAACTATTTCCGGTAAGCAAAAAGCGGTAAGCCGTTTTCTTCCGGTACCACCACTTTTCCTTGGATCAGTGGTCTTGCATACTGTATAAATGCTTCTGTGACATCACAGCCGTCTTCGGTGATCCAATCAGATGGTACGGCTTTTTCCATGTTACAGATTTCATTTACATCGGCAGTTTCGTAGGAGAGCTCGTAAGGAAGATCACAGTTTCGGATAAATGTGATCATCTTGCCTGTCTCTCCTTTTAATGCAGCCTGAACACCAACGATTCCGGCATTTTCAGATTCATTTAAATCTGTAGCTGACAGGTATTCGCTGGAGCAGCGCTGGCATACATTCAACTCAATGGAGCGGACTTTTACGCCGATTTGCTCTTTGACCAGATTTTCCAGATATTTTCCAGAGCCGGTCAACATCTTATGACCAAAGGTATCAGTTCCAATATCACCGACCAGTTCGCAGACAAAGGTTCCATTTTTGTCATGAATTCCTTCAGAGATGCATACAACTAAGTTTGGGGTTGTTTCCAGCATTTTCTGTACTTTTTTAAGAAATGCTTCCTGGTCAAATGCAGTTTCCGGCAGATAAATAAGGCGTGGGTTATCACCATCATATTTGCGGGCAAGGGCACTGGCGGCAGTGAGCCAGCCGGCGTGACGCCCCATAATTTCTACAATCGTGACAGATTTTTTGTTGTCATAAACACTTGCATCAATAGCAACTTCGCGGACCATGGAAGCAACATATTTTGCAGCACTTCCAAATCCCGGAGTGTGATCTGTGTGGACCAGGTCATTATCAATGGTTTTCGGAACACCGATAAAGCGGATATCGCTGTTGATCTTTTTGGCATATCGGGATAATTTACTTACAGTATCCATGGAATCATTTCCCCCAATATAGAAGAAATAACCGATACCATGCGATGTAAACTTGTTGAATAACAATGGATAAACAGGATCATTTAAATCTTCGGGAAGCTTGTAACGACATGACCCGAGGTAAGAGCCGGGGGTTGTACGGAGTAAGGAGAGTTCGTTCGTTTCAATGAGCGAACGCATATCCATCATATGTCCGTTTAAAAATCCTTCAATTCCATTAATCATACCGTATATTTCGTCGATTTCCTCAGTGTGTCTCATGGCTTCAGTGACTACGCCATACAGACTTCCGTTAATGACCGCAGTCGGGCCGCCGGATTGTCCGACAATCAGATTCTTTTTCATATGTGTACCTTCCTTTTGTTGAAAAATTATCAATTTTATCTCTACTATATCGAATCATAGCATTTTTTACAAGGAGATTGCAAAAAAGACACAAAAATTTTGGTTGGAAAAAGTGCACAGATGCTATATACTTAAAAAGATTCCTAAGGCTCTGCTTTGGGTAAGTAGTGACATAATAAGAAAGAAACTATAAATTCAAAAAGATATGATATAAGGAGAAAGATGCATGAAATATATATCTTTTGCAATACCAAGTTACAATTCACAGGAATATATGTCTCACGCCATTGAGAGTATTCTTGTGGGAGGGGAAGATGTAGAAATTATAATTGTAAATGACGGATCTTCCGATGATACTTCTAAGATTGCACATGAGTATGAGGAAAAATATCCGACAATCATCAAGGCGGTGGATAAGGAGAATGGAGGTCACGGCGATGCTGTGAATTCAGGACTTACACATGCCACCGGAAAGTATTTTAAAGTTGTGGACAGTGATGACTGGGTAGATGCCGAGGCTCTTCGGAAGATTCTGGAATTTCTTAAGAAGCTGGAATCTGAAGATGAAGAGGTGGACATGCTCATTTCCAATTATGTTTATGAGAAAGTAGGAGCAACCCATAAGAAATGTATTCACTACCGTAATGTGCTTCCGCAGAATAAGATTTTCAAATGGGAAGAAATCGGACGGTTCCATCTGGATCAGTACATTCTGATGCATTCTGTTATTTATCGGACAGCGATGCTTAAGCTCAGCCAGTTAGAGCTTCCAAAACATACATTTTATGTAGATAATATTTATGTGTATTATCCGTTGCCATTTGTGCGAAAAGTGTATTACCTGGATGTGGATTTTTATCGTTATTATATTGGAAGAGAAGATCAGTCTGTCAATGAGAAAGTTATGATATCCAGACTGGATCAGCAGATTTTTGTTACAAAGACAATGATTGATATGTACCAATTAAAAAATGTAAAATGTAAGAAACTGAGAAATTATATGCTTAATTATCTCGCAATCATGATGACTGTTTCTTCCATTTTATGTATCCGGTCTAAGAAAGCAGAGAACCTGGAGAAGAAAAAAGAACTGTGGATATATCTGAAACAGAAGGATTTCAAGACATTTATGAAGATCCGCTACGGAATACTTGGACAGACCATGAATATTCCGGGAAGATCCGGACGAAAGATATCCTCTCTTGCGTACAGTGTGGCAAGAAGAATTATAGGATTTAATTAGGAAAAAGTATGAGAATGACACAAAAACAAAACATATTAACAAAAACAGGTATTGTAGCACTTCTTGCGTGTGTATGCTGTATTTTGTGGGGGAGTGCGATTCCGGTAATCAAGACAGGCTATCGTTTCCTGCATGTAGATTCTTCTGATATTGAAAGTCAGATTGTCTTTGCAGGAGTGCGATTCACGCTGGCAGGAATTTTGGTATTGATTTTTGCATCTATTAGAGAAAAGAAAGTGATGATTCCTGACAAAGAGATTTTAAAATATGCAGTTCCGGTATGCCTAGCTCAGACGGTAGGACAGTATTTCTTCTTTTACATAGGTGTTGCCAATACATCAGGAGTAAAAGGAGGAATCATTACCGGACTTGGAAACTTTATTGCAATTTTGTTGTCTTGCCTTGTTTTTCGAAATGAATGGATGACAAGAAGAAAAATTGCAGGATGTGTTCTGGGATTTGCCGGAGTTGTGGTAATTAATTTGCTGGGGAACTCTCTGGATATGGGATTTAAGCTGATCGGAGAGGGGTTTGTTCTGATCGCGCAGCTATCCTATGGAATTTCTACAGTGTTGATCAACCTTTTTTCCAGAAAAGTATCTCCGGTTGTATTGAGCGGAACGCAGTTTACGATGGGTGGAATCGTTCTGATGCTGATTGGAGCAGGAATGGGTGGACATCTGGAAAATGTTACTACAGGGGGTGTGGTAATTATATTTTATCTGGCAATGGTTTCGGCAGTGGCATATACGCTCTGGTCCGTACTGCTTGCCTGGAACGATGTTTCCAAAGTTGCTATCTTTGGATTTGTGAACCCGCTTTGTGGCGTGATTTTATCAGCACTGATACTTGGAGAGGTGAAACAGGCATTTAATGTTGGGAGTCTGGCGGCATTGATTTTGGTGTGTGCCGGAATTTATATAGTGAACTGTAAAGAGAATAAGAGGGAATAATTGTACAGCCATGGAGCATACTACTTATAGAAGTAAGAAAGGAGTATGTACCATGGCTGTTGATTTTAGTAAAAGTAAGACAAGAGAAAATTTGATGCGGGCATTTTCAGGAGAGAGTCAGGCAAGGAATCGTTATACAATTGCGGCAAAGCAGGCGAGTCGTGATAATCTGTATTCCATTAGCCAGATTTTTTTATTCACTGCAGATCAGGAGCGGGCACACGCGGAAGTGTTTTATGAATTATTGAGAGGTCAGACAGAGCAGACGATTGAAATTTGTGGCGGGTATCCAGTAAATCTTGCAGAAAATGTGACAGATCTTCTGAAAAGTGCGGTGCATAATGAAATGCAGGAGTTTGAAGACGTTTATCCGGAATTTGCTAAAATTGCAAAAGAAGAAGGTTTTGATCAGGCATCAGGAGCATTTGACATGATTGCAAAGGTAGAAGCTGTGCATGGACGTCGCTTTGCATTGCTTGCAGAACTGCTTGGGAAAAATCAGTATTTTGAAAATCCAGATGGAGGAGAATGGATGTGTATGAATTGCGGACATATTCAAAAAGGGAAAATGGCACCGCCTGTATGTCCAAGTTGTCATTATGATCGAGGTTATTTTATTCCGGTAGAACTGGCACCATATTTGATGCCTGAGCTCATTTAAGGGAGTAGAAATGCAGAGTCAGAAATTAGAAAATCTCTTGAATCAGGCATTGAATGCCACGGAAAGTGAACGTGAACGATCTCAGGAATTGAATGTAGGATATAATCCTGTGGACCAGGTGTGGGAGTTGATTATCAAATATTCCGGTAATTTGGAGACAGTCCGACAGATTTCTGAGAGCGTTACAGAGCTGTTAAATGAATATGCTATTATTCATATACGTCAGTCACAGATACTGGATCTGGTGCAGATTGTAGAAGTAGAATATGTGGAAAAACCAAAACGATTATTTTTCCAGGTACGAAATGGGAAACGGGTGTCTTGTATCAATGAGGTACAGGACGCCCGTTTTTCGCTTACGGGACAGGGAGTACTTGTGGCAGTCATAGATTCCGGGGTTGATTACACACTACCTGATTTTCGGAATGAAGACGGGACAACAAGAATCCGTTATCTGTGGGATCAGTCATTAAAGGCGGTGGAGGGGGAGCATGTGCCGAAAGAATATGGAATGGGAGTGGAGTATACAAAGGAAGAGATAGATGCTGCTTTTCCAGATTTTTATCATGTAATAACACCGAAAAATATAGTGACACAGGGAGCGATAACTATCCGTACGCGTGATATTTCAGGACACGGAACGGCGGTAGCCGCTATTGCGGCTGGAAATGGAAGAGGAAGCGGCGGTGTTTATGCAGGAGTTGCCCCTCAAAGCGAATTCATTGTAGTAAAACTTGGAAATCCTATGTCTGGGGGATTCCCAAGGACGACGGAGCTTATGCAGGGAATTGATTATGTTATACGCAAAGCACAGGAGCTGCGAATGCCGGTGGCAGTTAATATAAGTTTCGGTAATACATATGGGGCGCGAGATGGAACTTCGCTTTTAGAGAGATTTATTGATGACATTTCTAATATCTGGAAGAGCTGCATTTGTATCGGAACTGGAAATGAAGGGGCAACCGCAGGGCATACATCGGGGAGATTACGAGAAAAGACTGTGGAAGAGCAAAATATAGGGAACAGGAATCTATTAGAAAATGTCAGAGCAAATACAGAGCAGGAGATAGAGCTGGCAGTGCAGGAAAAACAGCCATCGTTAAATGCTCAGATTTGGAAAAGATATGTAGATCAGATAGATATTTCAATTGTATCGCCTACAGGTACACGTATCGGACCAGTCAAAGAGCAGCTTGGAACACAGCGATTTACTGTCGATGCAACAGAAATACTTTTGTATTACGGGGAGCCAAGTCCATTTAGCACAAACCAGGAGATCTATCTGGATTTCCTCCCACGCGGGAGCTATATAAACAGCGGAGTGTGGAAAATGGTTCTGACACCGAAAAAAATTGTGGATGGACATTATGAAATGTGGATCCCAGGCGAAGGAACATTGAATCCGGGAACCGGATTTCTCAGACCAGTAAGCAGCACGACACTTACAAATCCGGCAACTGCGATGCGGGCAATCACAGTAGGAGCATATGACAGCCTGACATTTTCCTATGCAGATTTTTCCGGGCGTGGACCACTGACCGGAGAAAGTGCAAGTGCAGTCAAACCAGATCTTGTGGCGCCGGGAGTAAATGTGAGCACGATATCTGTCGGAGGAAGCGTGATGCAATTCAGCGGAACGTCTTTTTCCACACCATTTGTGACGGGGAGTGCGGCACTTTTAATGGAGTGGGGAATTGTAAGAGGAAATGACAGCTATCTGTATGGGGAGAAGGTCAAGGCTTATCTGAGAAGAGGGGCGGAACCATTTCCGGGGATTGAAAAATATCCAAATGAAATGGTGGGATATGGGCGGCTCTGTCTTGCAGAGAGTATTCCAGACTAATTGCTTTTGGGTGACAATATAATAACAAAAGAAAAAATATGCCTTTATGTGAAAAATAAATCGAAAAAACGGTCTTTCACGAGTATAATAACATTACAAGATAAAACAAAAAATCTATTTCATCTTTAAAAGAAGTATAGATGGTAAGTTTTGAACAGAAGGGAAGCGACAGCATTTGTTAGAAAAATTACGGGAACTTGGAATCAGAGATGATTTGATTGATGAGATAAAAAAATTTCGTGAAAGTTATCCGGCAGAAAAATCTTATGAGGCAAGAATTCCAAAGCTAGAGCAGTTTTATTATGGAAAAGATGTGTGGGAGCAGGCAATTACAGCTATTCTATGCGGGCAGAATCTTCTGCTTGTCGGACATAAGCGACAGGAAAGAATCTGTTCGCTGAGAATCTGGCCGGAGTTTTTATGCGGCCGCGATGGGATGTGTCTTTTCATGTGAATATGGATGCTGCTTCCCTCATAGGGATGGATACATTTCGCGGCGGTGAAGTGACTTTTCGGCCTGGTCCGGTATATACAGCGGCAAAAACAGGTGGTTTTACGGTATTGGATGAAATTAACATGGCAAAAAGTGAAGCTATGGCAGTGTTGCATGCAACATTGGATTTTCGTAGGACCATTGACGTTCCGGGGTATGAAAGAATAGAACTTCATCCTGCAACGCGGTTTATTGCAACCATGAATTATGGATATTCCGGCACAAAAGAACTGAATGAAGCATTGGTGTCACGTTTTGCCGTCATTCAGATGCCAATGATTGCCAAAGAAAGCCTGATAAAACTGATAAGAAAGAACTCTCCGGCAATCCGGGAAGATGCGGCAGAAGAGTTAGCAACATTATTTTTAGATTTACAGAAAAAATGTGAAAATGCTGAGATTTCTTCTAAGGCACTGGATCTTCGAGGCCTTTTGGGAGCAATCGATCTGATGGAAAAAGGACTTGATATTCATACAGCGCTAGATATGGGAATTGCGAACAAATCGTTTGATCCATATGAGCAGACATTGATTCGGGATACGATTCAGGCAAGGATTTCAAGAAAAATCCAAAGAAAGGATGTTTTTCGCAAAAAATCATAAAATATGCAAATATTTACAAGGTGACAGGAATGGAAGAGCAGGAATTAATAGAAGCGAAAAGAGCACATAATTTTATATGGACTGCAGCAGAAAAGTATGAATTTGAACCAATGTTTCTTGCATTTTCCCCGGATGGAACAGCAGATATGTATTTGAACCTGATTATCGGACTGGCATATAAATGGTACGATCAGGAAAAAATAGACGCATTTTTTAATCAGTTAGGAGGAAAGAACCAGGAGTTATATGAAGGGCTTCTCTGGATTGGCCTGGAAAATGCATTGTATCCAAAAGAAGAGAAGATAAGATCGGCACTTAGGGATATAAGGAAGGGGTATGCAAGGGAAAGCCTGAGGCGTTATCGGAAATATAAAGAGTATTCCAGAATTGATCAGATACGAAACGGACATTGCAGAGAAATTTTGGGACAGTCATCAGGGTTAAAAGAGGAAGATGAGCAGATTTTACATGCGTTTTCTTTTTCAGAAGATATGTCAACGGATCAAATTCTAGAACTGACAAGAGAAAATCTGTGGAAATATTTTGCGTATCGTCCGACTGAAAAGAAGAAAGGAAATTATTTTCTGCAGAAGGTATCCGGAGCATTTCAGTCTTTTGGAAAAGTAAGTGCTACTTATGTACGTGCCAGAAATTATGATGACCGAAATACATTTTTGGATGGAAAATCGGGAATAATGGAGCGAGGCAGACACTATATATTCCAGTTGTCGCTACAGAGAAATCCGGAAGAAACAAAAAGATATGTAGAGGCATGTTTTGGGAAGAGTATCTATTCGCAAGAATACCAGGAAAAAATAGAACAAAAATTGTGTGTGGGAAATCATAAAAATTGTCATCTTTTATTTACAAAAGGGAATTCAAGAGCAGGGGAGGATGGCCTGAAAGAGTCGGAGACAGAAAAAAACAGAAATAAGATCTATACCGGTGAAAATGAATTATCCAAGATAAAAGGAAAAAGAGAAAAAAAGGAAATTAGAGAATTTCAGGCAGAGTCTGCCAGACAATATGAGAAGAATAAAAAACATTATGAACAGAATTATTCGATTTATCAGAATGCCATTCGAAGACTTACAGAAAAGCTAAAGATTTGTCTTGAGGAACAAGAAGAGAGATTTCCAGAGAAAGCAGCTCACGGAAAACTAAATCCACGGGAAGTGTGGAAAGCAGTCTATCTGGACGATACAAGAGTATTTGAGAGAAAAGAAGAGGTAGAAATTCCTGGATTTTCTGTTGATATTCTCATAGATGCCTCTTCTTCGAGAAAGCAGATGCAGGAGCAGATTGCGGCTCAGGCGTATATTTTATCCAAAAGTCTGAAACAATGTAAGATTCCGGTACAGATTTATTCTTATTGTAGTATCCGCGGCTATACGATATTGCACATTTTCCCTAATTGCAAAGAAGAGAGAGAGGATGAACTGTTCCGGTATGTTGCGGCGGGAAATAATCGCGATGGACTTGCACTTCGGGCGGCAGGACACTTGATGGAGAACGGCGAAAAAAGAAAAAGAATTTTACTCGTACTGACAGATGCAAGCCCACAGGATGATCAGGATAGTGGAGAAGGTGCTTTTTATAAAAATAAAGAATACACAGATCTGCTTGCGATTCAAGATACTGCAAAAGAAGTGCAGAATCTGAAACAAAAAGGAATTCAGGTGATCGGAATTTTTATGGGAAGTGCGCGCTCTGGAGAAGTAGCAGGAAAGATTTTTGGGCAAAATCTGATAAAGATTCGAAATATCAGTGATTTTTCACAGGCGGTCGGAAGAGTATTGCAGGAAATTGTTTTTTCATGAAAAGTATTTGCACAATATATTGAGATATAGTATGATAGTGCAGAGCGTTAAAGTGACAAAGAGCTCAGAAAGGATATTTCTGAAATGGTTGTATCGTTAATTGAAAGAATTTATGCATTATTGTGGGGAGATTTGATACATGTTCCATTGCCGGGTGGAGATAGTGTGGGAATCTCATTGCTGATTATATTATTGATTCCGACAGGGATTTATTTTACAGTGCGGACAAAAGTATTACCTTTACGTTTGTTCCCGGATATGATGCGGGCACTGATGTCAAAGAAGGAGAATAAAGACAGTTTGTCCACGTTTCAGACGTTGATCGTATCAACAGCGACGAGAGTCGGCATGGGAAATCTTGTCGGGGTTGTAGCTGCAATTTCCGCAGGAGGTGCAGGAGCAGTCTTTTGGATGTGGGTAACAGCCTTGATTGGCTCTTCAACAGCATTTGTAGAGGCAACGCTGGCACAGATTCACAAAGAAAAAGATCCACTTTACGGAGGATACCGTGGAGGTCCGGCTTACTATATTCATCATTATATGGAAGAAAAGACAGGAAAAAAGAAAAATCATACCTTGATTGCTGTTCTGTTTGCAATTTCCGGTCTGATCTGCTGGTGTGGAATCAGCCAGGTAATCAGTAATTCAGTTGAATCTTCTTTTGAAAATGCATTTCATATTCCACCGCTTTATACAACGATTGTCCTTGTTGCAGTTGCGGCAGTGATTGTCCTTCGTAAAAACGCGACGGTAAAAGTTCTGGACCTGATCGTGCCGATTATGGCTGTATGTTATTTCTTCATTACGATTTTTATTATTCTCATAAATATGAAAAGTATTCCAAGCGTATTTGGTCGGATCTTTGAGGAGGCATTTGGAATCAGACAGGTTGTATCTGGAGGATTCGGAGCAGTTCTTATGAACGGCGTAAAGAGAGGTCTGTTTTCAAATGAGGCGGGTTCTGGATCAGCACCATGTGCGGCAGCGGCAGCAGAATGTGATTCTCCGGTAAAAGCAGGACTTACACAGGCGTTGGGAGTATTTATTGACACCATTGTGATCTGTAGCTGTACTGCAATGATCATGCTGTTGGCACCGGAAAATGTAGTTGCCGGAAAGTCTGGAATGGATTTACTACAGTCAGCAATGAAATATCATCTTGGAGAATTTGGTGTAATCTTTATAGCACTTACATTATTTTTATTCAGTTTCTCGACATTTTTAGGAATACTCTTTTACGCAAGAAGTAATGTATCCTATCTCTTTGGTGATAAATGGTTCTGGCAGACTGCTTATAAAGTACTTGCACTTGTAATGCTGTTCATTGGTGGAATTGCAACTTATACATTTGTTTGGGATCTGGGGGATGTAGGAATTGGTCTTATGACCATATTTAACACTGGAATTCTGTATCTCATGGGTGGCCAGGCATTAAAAGTATTGAAAGAATATGAAAGTAACAAAGAGAAAAAATAGAAATATTGAACGAAAAAAAGACAACACATGCGTCGTGTATGTGTTGCCTTTTTTGTATGCGTTTAGTGGAAATCTTTGAATTAATGCCAGCGAATATATTCTAGAAATTGTCGCTCAAGATTGGATTCCTGTTCGGCAGTATTCTCGTCAAGTTCATATTCTTTTTGTACATTATCAGAATCTTGTGCCGCATCGGAATCTTGTGCTGCATCGGAATCTTGTGCCACATCGGAATCTTGTGCCACATCGGAATCTTGTGCCGCATCGGAATCTTGTGCCGCATCGGAATCTTGTGCCGCATCGGAATCTTGTGCTGCATCGGAATCTTGTGCCGCATCGGAATCTTGTGCTGCATCAGAATCTTGTGCCGCATCGAAATCTTGTGCCACATCAGATTCTTGAGCTGGAACGTCTTCTTTTTCAAAAGTTTGATTTGGCTGAGGTGTTTGTTCTTGAGGTTCTACGCTTGCGCGCTGAAGTTCTAATCGTTCTTCAAGCTTTCGACGATGTTTCTGTAACTTATCGAAGACTTCCGGATGTTCACGTAGAACACGGTCTCTTAAAATACGTCTTCGTTTTTCAATTAACTGAAGAACTAATGGTTGGTTTTCTGCCAGTGCCTGTGACAACTCATCGAGATGAAGCTCGATACGGCGAAGTAATTCGTCCTCATCAAAGGCACCAAGAGAATGCCAATTTTCAAGGTGGTCTACAAGACCGTTTTCAAGAATCTCTTCAATATCCTTTAATCCGTGAATATGATTTAAGATGTGGTGAACTTCATGTTCCATTTCCTCGACTACCTGATCACCATAAGCCCATGCAAATTCCTCCAGTGTATCTTCATCTTCTGCAGGAAGAAATGTCAGGTTTAGTTTTACGCTTTCTTTTTCAGAATCCGGGATATCCAGTTCATATGGAGCGTAAATATCTGCGTCGTGAAGAGCAGCCAGTATTGTCCGGCGGACATGTCCCTCGCGGATCAGATGTTCAACACCTAACTGACGCATTTGCTGATTCAATTTTTCAGTATGTTCAGTGATATAAAAATGTATTCCAAGGTCTGTCAGACGCGAAGATAATTCCGCAAGGCGGTCTGCAGCAGTAATGTCGATGTTGTTGATTGCTCTTGCGTCAATGATTACGACTTGCGTATCTGGACTGACTGCATCTTCAAGATCTTCCTGAAGAATCTTTACATTTGCGAAAAACAGGTTTTCATTAAACTGGTACATGACAACACCTTTGATAGGATACGCATGTACATTTCTTATAAGGTCATAATATCCATCTTTTCCGGGAATCACACCAAGAAAAGAACGAGTTGGATTCGCGGATTTTGTGATAACGGCAAAGAATGAAAGCAATACACCGATGAGCACACCGTAAATTGTTCCTAAAAATAATACACTGATACAGGCTGCCATGAAAATGGAAAAATCCTGTTTGCTTAGTCGGAAGAGGCGGATACATAAATGAACCTCTACAACGTCCATAAGTGCGGATATCACAATTGCGGTCAGAACCGGAATCGGCAGGTATCCAATGAAGCCTGTGAAAAATAACAGTAAAATTGCCATAGTAATGCCTGCAGTAATGGAAACAACTTGAGAGTGCCCGCCATATTGTTCGTTCATAGATGTCCGGGAAATGCTTCCATTCACCGGGCAGGAACCTACAAATGCAGAGGCAACATTACCGGCAGCACAGGCTAAGATTTCCTGGCGGTCATTCAGATTGTAACCATTGCGGAAAGCAAAATTGTTTTCTGCAAGCAAAGTTTCAGCCATTACGACCAGTGAAATCATCAGTCCACGCCCAACAGCCTGAGTCAGATCTACCTGACTAAAGTCAGGAATGAAAAATGGCGGAAGTCCGGTTCCAACAGAATCAAGCAGTGCCACACCCTTTGCGTCAACATGGAAATACACAGTAGATACTACGCCTGCAGCCATGATAAGAATTGCAATTGGAAATTTTGGAATCCATTTTTTGCATATTCTTGTAATAAGTAATGTACCAAGTCCTAATCCGAGAGAAAGCCCGTGGAAATCCTGACCGGCGGCATAAATGTGTTCTGCAAGTTCGATGATTTCACCAGATCCTGCAGAGCTTCCCATAAGTTTCGGAATCTGCATGAAGATAATAGTTAAAGAGATTCCACTGATGAATCCGCCCATAACAGGGGTTGATATAAAGTTTACAATCCGATCGGCTTTTATAATGTAAAAGAAAAGAAGCCACAGACCAGTAAAAAGTGCCAAAATCGGTATATAATTCAACGCAGCTTCAGATCCGGGAACAATACCAAGAGAAAGCAGCGCACTGCCTGCAAGAGCAGCGGGAGCAGCATCTACACCAAAAATAAATTGTTTTGATGTAGAAAAAATTGCGAATAATAATATAGGAAGAATAGAACCATACAAGCCATAAGCCGGAGGAAGCCCGGCAATCTGTGCATATCCCATGGAAATGGGAATAGATACAGCGGCTATAATGATACCAGAAAAAATGTCCTGTTTTAAATAATCCTTTTTATATTTTTTTAATGTTGATAAAAGCTGTATTTTCATAAGTAAAAGAACCTCCGTCTAGCAATTATAACAGTAAGTAGACAAAAGAACAATATTGGAGACGTAGTGTTTTGCTAAAATGTAAGATCGGAAATTGTGGCTCGAAGTGCATTTTTATATCAGCTGGGAGTCAATCCCCCAGCTGATATAGCCTCTGGCAGGATTGCAGA
>ERZ773103.732-NODE-732-length-37226-cov-6.199860_pt1 | contig 37226 bp, 28 predicted proteins | sample MGYA00511118_ERZ773103 | MGnify/ENA primary metagenome ERZ773103 (study PRJEB29015, sample SAMEA2737821) | human gut metagenome | biome: human gut; feature: human-associated habitat; material: faeces | place: China | collected 2012 ... | reverse complement strand
GCGTAAAAGTTATACGGGATGGTTCTTACAAAAATCGCAAGTCCATCCTGTCCCTCTACGAATCCGCTGACTGCAGCAGCCCAGGATGAGATCGGTGCGATAATACATACCGGAGCAGCTGTTGCATCGATCAGATATGCAAATTTCGCTCTGGATACGTGATGTCTGTCTGTTACAGGACGCATAACGCTTCCTACTGTCAGGCAGTTGAAATAGTCATCAATAAAGATCAAGATACCAAGAATGATCGCTGCAAGCTCTGCACCTACACGTGTATGGATCTTCTGGCTGGCCCATCTTCCGAATGCGGCGGAGCCGCCGGCCTTGTTCATCATACACACCACTGATCCCAGGATTACCAAAAAGATCAGAATACCTACATTGTAGCTGTCGGAAAGAACCTTGATGATTCCTCCCTCAAAAATCTGTGTTACAGTTCCTTCGAATTTAAATCCGGAATAAAGCAGTGCTCCTACTACAATTCCCACAAACAGAGAGCTGTATACCTCTTTTGTGATCAGCGCAAGGATGATCGCTACCAGAGGTGGAAGCAGTGCCCAGATCGTTGCGTACAGAGCAGGCTGATAAGTCTCCTCCGCATCTGCTGCCAGCACAGTCAGGGGACTTGCCAGCGCGCCCATGAATACCATTGCCATGAGAGACAATGCTGTTCCTGCTTTTTTACTCATTTTTCTCCTCCCTTTTTCGGGGACAAAAAAACGGAGGCTGTCTCTTCTTAGAACACCTCCGGTTAAATAATCCTTATTTAACTTATCAGATAGCGCTCCACACCCGTGACAGTACGCCGCATATTCTGCGTCGTCCCAGCGCCCTGCCCTCTGGCTGTTCAGAGCACTTCGGCGGATTTTCCTTTCTTCATGGACAGCCTGCCAGGGCTTCATGTCCGTAAGTACTGATAAAATCCGCGCCTCTATCTTCTTATCCGTGGCTGTTCTTTCCGCAAAAAGCAACAGCCGTCTTTTTTCTTTATACTGTAGCAGTTTTCGACATAAATAGCAAGCGTTAATTATTTCTCAAGTTAATTATCATTTAAAAGCCACTTTTCGGCATTTTTTGACAAAATTCGCTAAAATTAGAGACAGCCAGTAAAAAATGCCGCAGTTTTATCCGCGGCATTCCTGAATATTTTATTATTTTATCGGTCAGTCCTCGTTATTGATCTGTCCGTAGTAAGCATTTGCACCATGTTTTCTGTAATAATGCTTATCCTGAAGCTCCTGCGGTGCAGGTTTCACATCCGGATTAATCAGCTCACAGCGAGATGCCATCTTGGCAACTTCCTCTAGAACAACTGCATTATGGACAGCCTCATGAGCATCCTTTCCCCAGGTAAAAGGTCCGTGGTTTTTGCAGAGAACCGCAGGTACTGCTTCGTAATCTCTGCTCTTGAAATAATCTGCAATAAGAACTCCTGTGTTCTTCTCATATGCTTCTTCGATCTCACGTTTGGTCAGGTTGCGCACGCATGGAACTTCACCGTAAATATAATCTGCATGGGTAGTTCCGTAGCAGGGAATAGATCTTCCTGCCTGTGCCCAGCTTGTAGCCCAGGATGAATGAGTATGCACGATACCGCCGATCTTCGGAAATGCACGGTAGAGAACTGCGTGTGTCGGTGTATCGGAAGACGGATTATATTTGCCCTCAACCTTGTTTCCGTCCAGGTCCACAACTACCATATCTTCCGGCGTCAGTTTATCGTACTCAACACCGCTTGGTTTGATAACAAAAAGACCTTTCTCTCTGTCAATACCGCTGACATTTCCCCATGTAAAGGTTACAAGCCCATATTTCGGCAGATCCATATTTGCCTTGTAAACTTCCTCTTTTAATTTTTCCAGCATAGCATTTCCCCCTTTTTAAAGCAGAGCTTCTAAATCTGCTTCGATATTTTTCCTCATTGTTCAAATAAAAGTGTCCTCAATTACTGCATAACATTAACAATATCTCAAAACAAAATTTATTCTGTAAATTCAACAACTGCATAAGGCTCACCATCCACTGCACTGAGTATAACGGTTACTTTCCTGTCTGCTGCATACACTTCCGGCACGATCACATTTCCAAGCACAGCCTGTCTCTTATATTCCACCCGAAGCTGGCTGACTCTGAACCTTTCCGGAAGATAATCAGCCGCCATCCGGATATACTGACAGTTGTTTACATGATGGTTGGTATCCAGATGATGCTTCTGCACTGCAAAAGTCTTCTGCTTCTCCCGTTCCTTTGGAAGTGCGATCTTCCTCGGTGCGTAATCCATATCGATTTTATCTCCCAGATCATAGGGCTCTGTATCTGTCGGTGTCAGCTTCTCAGGAACTCCTGTTTCTGTATTGATAAAAGACCAGTAGGAATTCGCCCAGGCCAGCTTCTCACCCCCTGCTGTCTCCAGGATAAAATTACGCATTCCGATAAAGCCACGGAATCCATAGGGAATAGTTATTACTTTTATATTTTCACCTAGTTTCGGATATCTCTTCACTACTACCTGCCACGCTGAAAGCACCCAGGCACGTTTCTGCACCTTCAACACTTCCATCCCAAGCCCCGTCTTCTCTGACTCGAATGTACAGCAGTCCTGAAAATAATCCAGAACACCAGGCAGATCCAGGCAGCCATTTTCTCCGATCTCGCTGAACCTTACACGGCTTTCAAAACTGTAACTCATATTGTTTTCTTTCATTCCTCCAATTGCAATGTCCGTAACACAGAGCGGATATTCACATTCCGCTTTGCTGTACACTTATGAAAAAGATAATCTTTTTACAATTACCTGTCTTTATTGTACCACTTGGCATGAGGAAACGCACTTGTTTTTTGACATAATTGCTGACAGACGCATCATAAACATTTCCTGTCAGAATATCCTCTTCCCATATTTCTTCCGGTCACTGTTCCGAATTGTAATCTCCACCGTAAAGTACTTTTTTATTCTCGGATCATTGATCATCTGCGTATCCTCCCTGCTGATCAAAAAGGGCTTTATACGCAAGCACAAAAAAAGCACCTCTCATTCGAGGTGCTTAAGAAGCAGGGCTACAAGGATTCGAACCTTGAACTGACGGAGTCAGAGTCCGTTGCCTTACCGTTTGGCGATAGCCCTATGTGTTTGTTTTTCGCTTGCCTTATCGCTTGCGACGAATGATATTATATAACAGGTTTTTTAAAATTGCAACCCCTTTTTTCAATTTTTTTTATTTTTTCTCAAAAAAACTTTTCCAAAGTGCCGGAAAGCCTTATTTTATGCGGCTTTCCGGAATTTAAAATACCCCCTCTGACTTAAAAAAAAATTTACAATCCACTCCTTTGTGGTATAATAAGCCTTATAATTAAAAAGAACGGAAACTACCGTGTATTCCCCTCCGGTCACAATATCCGGAGGCATCCAAAGGAGAATAATATGCGAGCAAATAACCTTACCCTGCTCACGGACCTCTATGAGCTTACCATGATGCAGGGATATTTCAAAAACCCGACCAACCAGACCGTAATCTTCGATATGTTTTACCGCAATAATCCAAACGGCGGTGGTTTCGCCATCTGTGCCGGACTGGAGCAGATGATCGAATATATCGAAAACCTTCGTTTTACAGAAGAAGACATTACCTATCTGCGAAGCCTTGGGATTTTTGAAGAAGATTTTCTTGAGTATTTAAGCAGCTTCAAGTTTACCGGTGATATCTACGCGATCCCGGAAGGAACCGTAATCTTCCCGAGAGAGCCTATGGTCAAGGTTATCGCGCCGATCATGGAGGCTCAGCTTGTTGAGACTGCTATCTTAAACATCATGAACCACCAGAGCCTGATTGCTACCAAGGCCGCACGTGTATGCCACGCAGCCAAGGGTGAGCCGATCATGGAATTCGGTCTTCGTCGTGCACAGGGTCCTGATGCCGGTATCTTTGGTGCCAGAGCTGCAATAATCGGCGGATGTGCCGGTACTTCCAATGTACTGACCGGCCAGATGTTTGATGTTCCTGTACTTGGAACACATGCTCATTCCTGGATCATGAGCTTCCCGGATGAGTACACAGCATTCAAGACATATGCGAAACTTTATCCTAATTCCTGCACACTTCTGGTAGACACCTACGATGTGCTGAAATCCGGTGTGCCAAATGCTATCCGCGTATTCGAAGAGATGCGTGAGGAAGGCATCCAGCTGAAGAATTACGGAATCCGCATCGACAGCGGAGACCTGGCATACCTTTCCAAGAAAGCTTATAAGATGCTTGCAGCTGCAGGTTTTGATGATGCTACTATTTCCGCATCCAGTGATCTTGACGAGTATCTGATCGAGAGCCTGAAAGCTCAGGATGCCAAGATCAATTCCTGGGGTGTTGGAACGAAACTGATCACAGCAGACGACAATCCTGCTTTCGGCGGCGTATACAAACTTGCCGCAGTAAAGGACGCTGACAGCGATACCTTTGTACCGAAGATCAAACTTTCCGAGAACACAGAGAAAGTTACCAACCCCGGCAACAAGACTGTATACCGTATCTACAGCAAGAAAACCGGCAAGATCAAAGCTGACCTGATCTGCCTTGCAGATGAGAAATTTGATCCTGAAGAGACCATGGTCATCTTCGACCCGGTTGACACCTGGAAGAAGACTAAAGTTCTCGGCGGAACCTACGAACTCCGCGAGCTTCTTGTTCCGGTTATTAAAGGTGGAAAGAGCGTTTACACATCTCCATCTGTCATGGAACTCCGTGACTACTGCAAAAAAGAGCAAAATACTCTTTGGGATGAATCCAGACGTTTTGTAAATCCGCAGAAAGTATATGTAGATCTTTCCCAGTCACTTTACGACATGAAAAAAGCTCTTCTGGAAGAAATGAGTGAGAAAGCTCTCTAAGATAAAATAATCATAAACCCCCTTTTCTTATCATAAGCTTATGGATAAGGAAAGGGGGGTTTTTATGCACAGAGATTTTTATACCCGGCTGATCAGCAGGGAACATCCGCTGCCGGAAGCTTTTGTGCCAGAACATCTTATTGATATCGGGCTGCCTTTTGAGGCTGCACCGGGAGATTCAAAACGGCTTCTGGAATACCAGGCTGCAAAGGCGGCTTCCCAGCTCTTCCATGCCTGCCATAAGTCCGGCCTGAATCTGTGGGCAGTCTCCGGCTACCGCTCTTTCCAAAGACAAAAGGAGCTTTTTACAGGGAGCAGATTTGTGGCTGCTCCAGGTACCAGCGAACATCAGAGCGGGCTGGCCCTTGATGTTTCCTGTCCTGCCATCCATATGGAACTGTGCGAAAAATTTGCTTCCACCAGAGAAGGACAGTGGCTGAAGCGTAATGCTTCACTCTATGGCTTTATTCTCCGATATCCTGAAAATAAAGAAGCGATCACAGGCATGCCTTGCGAACCCTGGCACATCCGCTATGTGACAAAACCGCTGGCGTCCTGGCTGACGATCACCAATCTTACTCTGGAAGAGTATCACAGCTTTCCACAGAGATGTGCTCCGCCGCCATAAGGATTTCACTGTTCCATCTGTCTTCCCAGGAAACTCGCAGCTGTCTTTACCAACGCGCGTTCTTTTTCGCCCAGTACGTTCTTATCAGATTTTCCAAGAAGTATCACAGATCCTATGGCATCACTTGCACATAAGATCGGCTGGATCATTTTTCCGGTAAAGCTGTCCTTGTGCCCGAGAATTACCGACACATCTTCACGGTCGGTCCCATTAATGAGCCGTGCTTCCCTCCCGGAAATCACCTCATCCAGTTCTGTGCTGATCTCTTTTCCATCAAGCTCCCTGCTTCCGCTTCCTGCCGCTGCCACCACTACATCCCTGTCTGTGATACAAGCTGTCAGCCCGGTTGTCTGCACCAGTGCCTCCGCGTATTCTTCGGCAAAATTATTCAGCTCACCAATAGGAGAATATTTCTTCAGAATGATCTGTCCTTCTCTGTCTGTAAAGATCTCCAAAGGTGTTCCTTCTTTGATCTTAAGAGTCTTTCGTATCTCTTTCGGGATCACCACCCGGCCCAGGTCGTCGATCCGGCGAACAATTCCTGTTGCTTTCATCTTGTCTTTTTCCTCCTGCATTTTTTATCTGATTGCTGCTGTACAGTAATTTTATATTTACTGCAGACGTTTATTTATCTGTATGGTTATTATGTGAAAAAATGGGATAAATATGTATTGTCAAACAGATAAAAAAGCCGGGAAGTATCACACTTCCCGACTTCTGTTCTTAATAATTTCTATTGCTTCGGAATTGATCTCTCCCGGCACTGCTGCCGGCCTTGCCAGATAATAGCCCTGAAGCAGATCCACTCCAAGCTCCAGAACCTTCTCAAGCTCTGCCGAAGTTTCGATACCTTCTGCTACGATATACATTCCTCGCTGATGCGCATAATTTACAATATTTACTACAATCTGCTGTTTATCAGGATCTATATCAATATCCCGGATGATTGCCATATCCACCTTAATATACTGCGGTGAAATAGCAAGTAGACTCTTCTCACTGTTGTAGCCACTCCCATAATCATCCAACGCAATAGCACCAAGGAATCCCGGCATATTTTTCTTCTCAAGAGCTTTCTTGTTCAAGGATTCCTGCTCTGTGATCTCCAGAACCAGCTGCGGCTGAAGATCACCATATTTCCGGTTAAATTCCCTGCACTCATCATTACTGATGCTCTCGCTGGCAATAGATTTGATAAACAGAAGTTCATCACCCCTTACATCACCACACTCCCTCAGCTGAACATAACCTTCTGCCGCCCGGAAAAACGTAATCCGCTCGAGCTCATGGAGACACTTCTCTTCTTTGGCAAGTCTTACTACATCTTCCGGTAATTTCAGTGTTGGCAGCTCAACATGCATCAGTGCTTCGAGCGCATAGATTTTTCCGGTAACTGCAGATACAATTGGCTGATAGTAATACCGAAGTTCCTCTCTTCGGATCAGCTGCCGGAATTGTTTTCTCTGCTGTTCCTCACTGGCATTCCTGTTATAAACATCCGGATCAAACTCCTGAATATTACCTTTCGCAGAACGCTTAACCTGATACATTGCAAAATCTGCATATTTTTTCATCAGTTTCAGATCTTTTGTGTTCTCCGGATACCAGCAAATGCCGCCTGAAATGCTTAACTTAAGTTTTCTTCCGCTTGGAAGCACTATACACTTCCTGTCAATAGCAGCTTTTACTTCAGCGATCACCTTGCGTATCTCATCCTGACTGTCGTAACCATAGAAAAGAAGATTGAACTCATCACCGGAGATTCTGGAACAGATAGTTCCTTTTGGTGTGTAATCTGCAAAGCCTTTTCCAGCCTCGTAAATGTATCTGTCACCAAAATCATGTCCGAAATTATCATTCGTATATTTCAGATTATCCATATCGATCATCACAAATGCCGCATGTTTCAGCTTCTCCGGATGCTCGCGGAACAACTTCTCACTTTCTCTCTGGAAAGCACGTCTATTGTAAAGTCCGGTCAGCGTATCATAATCTCTCTCATATTCAATGCTCATACGCTCTCTGGTAACTTTCGTCACATCTTCCACAAGACCGATACACCTGTTTATCTCTTTGTTGATCTCCATTCGGACATAACGGACATCTCCGTCATCATACTTCACACAATATACTTTTGCGTTATCGCTGCCCGTTGTATAAGAACATTCACTTTCAAAATTTTTCACGATCTTCACAAAACTGTCCGCATCAAGAATTTCGTCCGGATCACGTTCCATTCCAAGCATGGAAAAGAAATTATCTGTCACATAAACGCTGTTGATATCGGTACGGACCTCAAATCCGCCAAGCTCCACACTGGCCATTTCCATAATGCGCAGAAATTTCGTAGATACTGTTACCATATCCTTGTTCAGCTGCATGATCGCACCTGCAAACTGATCCAGCTCCCGGATTCCCGTATTGGAAAACTTCAGCGATGTACTGTTATTTTTCTGTGCTTCTGCAACTTCCGAAGAAAGCTTTCGCACAGGCCGTGCCAGACGGAGGCTGACGATCAGGCTGCTGAGAACACCGACCACTACAGTCATTAAAACGGTAAACATCAGTATCCGAAGCACATGTCTTGAGAAAGAGAACAGCTGATTGTTTTCTACAACCCCCAGCAGAACCCACTGCTCATCTGAAAAAGGAGCATTTCGGTTGTACAGCTGGATCGGTTTCATTGATATATAATATCTTTTTCCCGTCAGATCCAGCTGATAATCTCCGTAGCTGTTTTTGTACAATGTCAGTTCACTGTTTCTCAATACTTCTTCATCGGAGAGATTTTTTCCATTGATCCCTCCGATTCCTGAGATAACGATTCCGTCATCTTTTAATGATGACTTCGTATATGCCAGAATATAAGTGCCTTCGCCTTCATTCTGCAGTTCCTCATAAGGTATCTGTGTATTCAGATATTCCGAGAGAAGTTCAACTCCAATAACGCCATAAACAGTTCCATCCGAAAGGATCAGTGGAACAGAGTAAGCGATCGCAGGACGGTTATCTCCATCCAGTGTATATTCTTCCGTTGACCAGTGTCCATAATCTGATGCCTCTAGCTGACCATGGTCTTTATATGCAGCCTGAAAAACAGGATACATGATCCTTTTCGTACTTTCATCCGAAAGAGCCAGATTCGATTTCCATCCCTTATCCGTGGAGATTCCCATCGTCTTAACCAGCTCAACCGGCGATCTCTCCATCAGAAGATCTGTATTCTTCCGCGCTGGCAGGGAATCCGGATCCAGATCTCTTATATACAAAGCAGGAATCACATCTTTCTGGCCTTTTTCGTCCAGATCCTCTGTGTTAAAGGCTACAAAAATTCCTGTAACTGCTCTCCGCCTCATAGTACTGATCATTGACTCATTAATACACTTCATCAACGGCAGATAATCTTCTTTATTTGTTCCGATATTCTGAATATCTATCTCACCGGAATCAATCAGCTCTTCCGTCACTTCATTGATCCGTTCTGAAAGATTTGAAAGATTCTGATCTGAAGACAGAATGCTCTCCAGATAACTGCTTCTGTTATCCACCTGTTTTTTCAGAATATCAACTGCATTCTGATCCAGCTGACTGCTCACATGACTGATGCTTAAAGCAGCCACCAGAAGCAGTATCTCGATTCCAAGAACCATCAACATAGCTGTCAGGATCGTACGAAAAATGGATTTCTCCTTTTTTTTCATGATCAGCAGCTCCTCCTTCCTGAGACTTCAGTCTGCGTTAGCCTTCATACGCCTGAAGCTCTGAAAGGACATTCTGATACCAGTTTTCAAAATAATCATCCGACAGAAACTCAGCTTCTGCCTCCTGTGCACTCTGTCCTTCTGTCAGACGTTCTTCTACCGTTGCGCGATCCTGCTGTGCAACATCTTCGAACGCTTCCTGAAGGACAGTTCTTGCATCATTTCCATTCTCGAATGCATGCATATAATACAGGTTGTTATTATTGATCTCATCTACAGATTTCGTAAGGATCTCTTCCATAGAGCTGCTGATATCAGACTCAACAGATTTGATCTTATCAATGCTGTTGGCTTCATTTGTTACCGGAAGATAGCCGGAACCAACGGAAAAATCAATATTGTTCTCCGGTTTCGTGAACCACTTCAAAAATTCCACGCTGGCTTTAATCTCTTCATCAGAGCCCTTGGTCACAACCATTCCGGCGCCCTGCTGTACAGCGTAATCATCGCCGTCCTTAAATTTAGGACTTGGAAGTACTTTCAGTGAAATATCATAAGTATCTCCACTGTCATTTGTTACTTCCGTCGGGAAGAATGTGGCACTGGATGTTGAACCAACATAGCCAAGTACATTTCCGGTTTTTACATCATCACTGCGGAAACGTCCTGACGCGGAAAAATATCCCCTGATATATGGAACATAATAATTATCCCACAAAGTACGGATTACATCCTTATCAAAATTCAGAGTCATTTTTTCATCTTTGACTTCAAAAATATCACAGCCAAGTTCCTGGGCTCCTACCAGAATGTAATTGGCCATTGCATCACGGCCAAACAATGCCTTTCCATCGTTTGGCTGATCCGGAGTCTGTTCATCTGTCCAGTTGTAATATTTCTCTGCTGTTTCTACAAGTCCTTCTATTGACTTCAGATCATCATATTCCGCACCTGTATCCGTTGCAAATTTCTGCCAGTCTGTATCATTGAGAAAAAGCAGCTCTGTTGATTTCGCAACCGGAAATATCTTAATACTTCCATCATCTGAGAAGTCTCCTTCTTTCAGATACCCCTCTACATATTGTTCTTTTTCCTTATCTGTAAGATAACCAGAAATATCTACCAGCATGTCCTTCTGATCCATGGTATATGCTGTATCAGCATATGCAGAAAAAATATTCGGAACTTCGGAAGCTCCAACCTCTCCGTCTGCTGCTGCCAGAACATTTTTTTCCAGGTCTTCTACCGTTCCAAGACTCTTGCTATCTACCGTAATTCCCTGCTTCTTACCAACTGTTTCATTAAATTTCTCTGCCAGATTGTTGAATGTGTCAAGCTGATCTCCATTATAATATGTCCATACGGTAATTGTAACAGGGTCTGACTTCTTTCCGGCACATCCGCTCAACATGGATGCTGCCAAAACAGTTCCTAACAAACAGAGCACTACTCTTTTGTGTGCCATAAACTACTCCCTTCCAGTCGCATGTTTCCAGTTAATATTTGTGACCGGTAACTGTTTTTATACAAAATACTGCTTTTATCTTATCACATGACAGTTATATTATCAAAGAAAACCTGCATTCCGTCAGGAGTGGATTTTGCAATTGTTACTGTTCACTCCGTTCTCAGCAACACGCTTCGCGATGCACAGAATTTATGCTTATCGCATAAATTCGCGCGGCATGTCTCGGGTTTTCTGTGACCTTCGTTCACAAAAAAACACCTCGCGGGATATTACCAGTGAACAGTAACTTGCAATTTTCTGCCTGATTATCACTGCTCTTTTCCTTCGGTTACTGCATTCGCATATGCCTGCTGTAAAAACACCTCCTGGGAATTCATCTTCAGTCCAATATAAGACGGTTCTCCGGCTTTTGCATGCTCGATTTCTGCATCGATCATTGCCAGTACCTTATTCTGTGCCACAAGCAGATGATCCATATCTTCAACAGTTTCTCCCATGGCCAGAGCCTGGAATACCTGCGCTGCTTCTGTTCCGATTTTCGGATCAGCAGTCATCAGAGAAATATCTGTATACAGTCGGGCCGTTTTCTCATTGTAGTTTCCGGTTCCGATCTGTGTATAATATTCCACATTTTCAATCTTATGAAAATTAAGCATCTGAACGCCATATTCTTTCAGGCTGTCCATGATCTCCTCATAGATCACATCTCTTTTTCGATTTAATTTTCTGGTTCTTGAAAGGACCGCTTCCAACTGTTCCTTTGGTGTCATATTTGTTTTATTTTCACGAATATCCTTGGAAAGAAACATCTGATCGACCAGTGAACCTACTCTTACCATGTAAAACTCATCCAGATTACTCTGATAAATAGATGCAAAGGTCAGCCGTTCGCACAATGGATTATCCTGATTTTCCGCCTCCTCAAGCACTCTCTCATTAAATTTCAACTAGGATAATTCTCTGTTCATGTATATAGTATCTGTCATTTTTTCCTCCTGTTTTGTCGTGTCGCCCGACCGACTTGTTTATTTGTTACTGCTCACTCTATGAACAACAGCTTTTTTATCCTGAATAAGTATACTGACTGAATGTTTACTTCAAGGCAAACTTATGTTAATTCCACATAAAATTTTACGAAAAAGGGGTTGCATTTTCGAACAAGAGTGGTATAGTATTCGTATACTTGATATGTAGTTTTGAATACTATATGTTGTTCTATCGATTTCTACATTATTTTTCTGTATCCAGGAGGTGTTATATCATGAAATTTAAATTAAAAGACCCGGGAAGCGCGATTACACACGGAATCGCCATGCTTCTTGCAGCTGCCGGAGCCACTCCGCTGATCGTGAAAGCTGCCAGAAGCGCTGATATGCTTCATGTTTTTGCAGTGAGTGTTTTCATCCTGACCATGATCCTTCTTTATCTGGCCAGCACTCTTTATCATTCCGTAGACTCCACCGCCAAAGTAAACCGCCGCCTGAAAAAAATGGATCACATGATGATCTTCGTCATGATTGCAGGCAGCTATACTCCGGTATGCCTTATCGTCCTTCACGGCCGTACCGGTTATATCCTCTGTGCACTTGTATGGACTGTTGCCATCATCGGAATGATCCTTAAGGGCTGTTGGATCAACTGCCCGAAATGGCTCTCTTCCGTGATCTACATCGGAATGGGATGGCTCTGTGTTCTGGCCTTCGTCCCGATCTTCCACAACCTGCCCCGCGCAGGGTTCGGCTGGCTTCTGGCCGGCGGCATCATCTATACCATCGGAGGTATCATCTACGCACTGAAGCTGCCTATCTTCAATGCAAAACATAAAAATTTTGGATCTCATGAGGTATTTCATATTTTCGTAATGCTGGGAAGTATGTGCCATTTCGTTGTGATGTATTTCTTTGTTGCCGGGATGGGGATTCATTGATCAGAAATGTAAAGATGCGATCTCTTCCAGAGGAAGCTTAGACATTTATATTCGCTGTGTGTCAGGAATTTAAATGGTTAAGCGCTCTGAGAGAGATTTTTTTGATGTGATTGGTTTTCGATGTATTTTTTTAGCTATATGATTGGTTTTATACAATGATGTGATTATTGAGTATTTTCGTTTTTTCGCAAAGTGTCTATCTGAGACTGGCTTAAACCGGTCACTTCTTTAATTTGTTCATCTGTAAGAAGTCTCGTTTTAATCAAATTAACCGCTGTTTGCTCAATTCCCTGGGTCAGTCCATTGGCATAGCCTTCCTCAACGCCCTCTTCTCTCGTCTGTCTCATATGCCTCTCTTCATCATATTCGTATATACTCACTTTTTTCGCCTCCGCACGATTCTTTCTCAGAAAATCTGCCAGTATCCCCTCACTGATACATTCTGTAATCGCCCACTCTACTGCTTCATCCAGTGGCATCTTCGCAACATATTCACGTACCCGGGAAGTGTATTCTGCGTAGTCGTGAAGCGTTCTGCAGGTTTCCATCAGTTTCCGGTTATGGCCTTTATTGATATTCAACATAACAGCCTTCAATTGTAAAGCTTCAGCAGTTCATTCCTGTCGCTGAACAGCATTGCAAAAATCCTGGATTTATAAGTTCGGTTCACTGTTAATACATCCATATTGTTCTCTGCCATGTAGTTATCCTCCTTGTCAGAAAGGTCGGGAGAATCCCATGGTAAAAACGTTCTTCCGGAAATCCCCCTGCGTGATTATGTGATTTAAGCATTGAGATTTCTCTGTATAGCCGAACGGCTGATGAATTTCAGATACGGAAGAACCCGTATAGATCAACAATAGAAATGAAATGCTTTTCTTTACCTTAGCGCAATATGGGCTAATATGCAATCAAAACATTTCGACAAATTCTACAAAAAATACCCCTCAGAGTCAATTTCTCACACTCTGAAGGGTACAATATTTTTTTCATATTACAGTTAAAACCGAACTATTTTTATCTTCCATCCAGCCTTACTTATAATATAACATTTTACACTATGCTTAGTGATATTTCCAACATATGTCAGCTTATTATTTCTCGAAGTTTTAATCGTCTTTACCACTCTTTTTCCACTTCCATTGGCATTCCTACGTATGATCTGCATGGTATATTTATTTTTGACAGCTGCGTAATAAATTTTGTTTCCTATAAATTTAATATCACAACCCTTTCCAATTCTGGTAAGTTTTCTGGAGGAAAGATTAAACATACATAAAGAAGACGGCGATGGATCTCCGGCTATATCCGTATAACCTATTGCATATCTACTCCTATGTGACTTTAAGAAAAATGAACCTACTCTATTGAAACCTTTTTTGCCTACGGTGTATGAATATGTATAACATGAAGTCCATTCTCCACCGCCTGAAAAATAAAGTTTATTGCCATAAGAAAATTTGTAATTCATATTTTTTCCTATACTGGCCACTAATCTATAATTATATCCCGTTTTCTGATACAACACAGTACTGTACATATCATTAGAAATATAGTAAGTTCTTCCATTTACCCGAAATGTACCAGAATCAGCTTTCACCGTAGAAGGTCTTAAGCTCACTCCTACAAGCAGCAATATCATAAAAATTCCTGTCAGCATTAAGGTTTTTTTCTTCATTAATATTTTCTTCATTGTCTCTATTTCTCCTGTTTAAGCCACTGAACTGATATAATAACTTGTATTTACAGATCTTTTTCTGTAACCTTTGCAGATAACTGTTGCAGCAGAATCCGTATCCTTTGTATCAATAGCATGATCATTAATATTTCCCGCGCTGAAATTCCATCTCTGTCCATCTCCTAGTGCAAATGTATATCTTTTGTAAACAGCATAGCTATACTGAGCAGAAGAAACATCTGAATATGGAGTCGTAAACCATCCTACTACTCCATCTGATAAACTGAGATTATATTGGTGGCAGTCACTTATCCCCTGCAATGGCTCTCTTCCTCCGCATACAGGACAATAGAAATAATAATATCTATATAGGGTTGTTGTTTGAATCTCATGATTATTGTCAGCATTTGCAGGTACTAATGACCATCCGCTCCAAGAACCATATTCCTTCTTACTGTCAATCACTATTGTTTTTGAAACAGAATATTCTTTTCCACCGGTTGATATTTTTGCCGTTATCTTAGCCGTACCTTTTCCTTTTGCCGTAATAATTCCTGAACTATTTACAACTACAACTCCTGAATTTGATGTATTCCATGTAATCTTTCCTGAAGACGAACACTTCACCGTCATTCTAACTGTATTATTTCCTGTGGCTCCACATGAAACAGATATAGTTGGTTTCTTTGCAGTATTATTTTTATTACTGTTGGTGAATGTACTGGAATTATAATAAAACCTTTTTGTTATTCCATTATTTTCATATTCTACATACTTGGAAGTAATATCACGTACTTTTCCATACAATTTGGGCGTTAGGGTTTTTACGCCACTTCCATTCATCAACGCACGCTTTACAACAAACGTTCCGGAATCCCACCTCGCATATGTATGTTTGCTGTAGTTGTCAAAATATACATATCGTCCTTTTCCAGTGCTCATATAACAATGCGATCCCAGTTTCTTCATCTTTCCAGTTATAAGATTTCTTGAATATAAAGGTACTGTGAAAGTATTATGGCTTCTACCAACAAATAATGCATAATTTTTATATGCACAGAATAACGTTCCCTCTCTTATTCTTCGATATTTTTTACTCTTTAATGAATATTCGCTTATATACCATCCAAATTTTCCACGTCTTTCATTTATATACAACTTACTACTATAATAATAAATTCCATCAATCGCTCTGTTTTTAAGAGTACAAATGCGTTTGACTCTACTTCCTTTTAAATCTGTAGAATATACGTAGGCATTCCCACTGTCAGAATGATAGTTATAATTATATTTTACAAAATAAAGATTGGAGCCGTTTACAGTAAAACTATTAACATTATTTGCAATCTTCTTCCAACTTCCTGATGCACCTTTTCGAGAATAAAGGCCCTGTTGGCTGTTCTTTATCTGATAGCTTCCAAATGTATAAGTTTTATAAGCTCCCATTCCAAAGCCTGAAGTATACGCACTAACTGGCCTTCCTGAAAAAAGTGTCATAATGGCTAGCAATATTACACATAATCGAATTTTTCTCTTCATACGCATTCCCCCATACTCTTGCAGCATATCCTAACGAACCTTCTGAAATTTAACACTGCTGCCATACTTGTATGTCCTTATTGCTTTATTATAATTTGACTTACTCATTGTATAGGTTTTGTATGTCTTTCTGCTACCCTTATAATAAATTACACTGGTAGGACAATATTGTTCTTTTGAATTCAGATAACCCCAAACATAAAACCGGTTGTCTTTGATACAGGCATATGTTTTATCACTTGAAGTTCCATTCCAGAGATAATTCTGTCCATTCTTTTTATATAAAGTCAATGGACGACCTCCACCATAACTATCCATATAGGTTACTTTTCCATTAATATAGCAATAAACACTACAGCTGTAATAGGTATTTCCCTGTACCCAGTCGGAACTTGTAGCTACCAGCAATACAGGCTTATTTGACGGGCCAATATTTACAATACTGTATGCTCTGATATTTCGTTTATATTTTTTCACATAATTAGAATATGCCTGCTTTATTACTTTCTCTGATGTATTGGATATTGATGAAGCTTTCTTTGGGATAGTTACTGATTTAGCACCTGTAAATGCTGATATTATATAATGAATCTTTTTATAATTTTCAGACGACTGTCTCCATTTATATACTTTCTGTACTTTATAATAATATTTCTTACCTGCTGTTACGTTTTTATCAGTATATCCTCCAGCACGTTCGCTTACAGTTGCAATTCTTTTATATTTTCCTTTTGCTGAAGTGCTTCTATAAATATACAGATCACATACATCAAAATACACATTATGTGTTTTCCATGATATCTTTACTTTTCCAGAATCAACTGTAGCTTTATAGTTTTGTACAACTCCATCTTTACGCATAACCGGCAACACTTTCATAGTTACTGTACGCGCCTTTTTGTTCGTATCATATGCAAAAAAATATGTAAAACCAGTTGCCCTAAGCTTGCATTTAGTTGTCCAGCATTTAGTTGAATTATTATATTTCCATTTGCTTTTTGGAAGATTTACAGTATGCCATCCTTCCTTAGCATATTCAAGGCCTTCCCAAAAATATTTTACTTTTGTAATCGGAGAACTTCCTTTTACTGATATATACAGATAATTATCCAATCTATTTTCACAATACAATTGTATGCCACACTTCACCCATTGCCCTGACTTGGTCTTTTCAGAAAAATTGTCACCATATTCTTCACCACCACTTCTGGCATATGCAGATGTAGAAATAAAAAATACACCTAATAAAATACCCAGTAAAATCAACAAATGATACTTACCCTTTTTTCTTTTGCTATTCATACTTTTACCTCCCATATTTTATATCGTAATTTTACTTCATCGAAGCTTATTTCTCTTTGCTGCTGTATTTCTTGCAAAATAATATTTTCTTACTTTTTTACCGGAAAAATATTGTTTTCTAAGTTTCTTATATGTTTTGTAGCTGCAGTTTCTGCTGTTTCCATTTTGTTTTGAATAACTGTATCTACTTATAACTTTTCCATTCATCCAATAACTGGACATATCTATACTTAATTTTGTGTACAATTTTCCCTTTTTATATGAGATCAGATCATACCCTGATAATCCAGTTCCACCATGCGTCCGTATAACTAATGCTTTCTGGGAAGAATTGTATTCTATATAATCTTTTCCCTTATACTGAGTCCATACCTGCCCAATCCAATCAGACAAAATTTTTACTTTTCCTTTTTTATATGTAAACACGCTGATGCTTTTGGTATCTGCAGACTCAATAATCAACTCAGGAACTCTGTCTTTATTAATGTCTATAACTGTAAAACCATATATATTATATGTACGTCCGTTACTTGCAGTAAATTTTCCTTTTTTCAAAAATTTCCTATACGCATTCATTGCTTTCGTTCTCGTTGATGCAGCCTGCACCGTTGTTACGCTGGTGTTTACTGTTGTAAACACAACCCCAAGTATCAGCATAAATAAAATAAAAGTTTTCAAAATTTTTTTCATACCATTGTCCCTCCCAGTAACAATTAATATTCCTCCGGTGCATTCTGCACCAAAAATTTGTTTAACTTCCCATCTTCTCCAAATTCAAAGGATATTCCAACGCCAAACTCTCTCCAGTATCCCAGGGAATTGTCTGCATCAGCAGAATACACATCATAGAAATTTTCTCCATATACTTTTCTGACATCATCTCTTGTTGATTTTCCCAAAACAATTCCTCCAGGAAATTCAACACGAAGATCTGATTTATCAATATCCTGATTTGTGAATCCTGTAATATACACATTATCCTCTGTTTCTTTAGTCCTACACTTTATCCTTGAAGGGTCATCCCAATTCTTGAAATCTATCCATGATTCCGGAGGAGGATCCGGGTCGTCATCATTTACATTATCTAAATCTTCTTCCCATCCTTCTTTTTCAAATTCATATTCGCCTACTGGTAGTCCATACGCTTTTCCGTTAATCTTAACTGTAAAATCTGTCAATTCTTCCTTCAGGCTTTCTGTCCTGATTTCAACAGATTTCCAGGATACTCCAACAGGTTTTACTGTCACATTCTCAAAAGGCATTGTAATTTCGGTTGTACAGGCATATGGATCTTCTATGATTCCTTCAACGCTGCTGCTCCATTTATGAAAATATTTAAACTTTGCTATCTTTTCTGTACATTCCAGTTTGAGTTTCTGTCCTGGCATATAATATCCGCTGCCATATCCTGTATTCGTATCCAGAAAATATCTTCCTTCTGGAATCAGATCGGATACGTCTGATCTTTCTACGTAAGCTTTTTTAGCATTATTATATTTTATACATACCCATTCATCTGTACAACTGCTGTAAGAAATCTGCTGTCCATCCGCCAGTTCATCCAGACATTTTGAGTTTCTATCTGGTTCTGAATATACCTTTGCCTTTCCAACTGCATAGTAATGTACAATATCTCTTTTATTTCCATCAGTCTTTACAGTCTTATTTCCAAAGGTGCTTTCTGCTTTTTCATAAAATATTGTATATACATTGGATATCCCAATTACTGCTGCAAGTATTCCAACTGCACTGACAATAAGCACCATTTTTTTCAATAAAAAATTCTTCCTGATAATTCCTTTCTTTCTGAGAAAAGCCACCCTGATCAGGCTTCCAAACACTGTAAGTAAAATTTCAATGCTGACAAGCAAAATAAGCATATCCTTCATATTTGCCGCTGTATGTCCTTTTACCGTCAGCCCATACATATATACCGGAATGCCAGAAAATGAGGCCCATAATAATGAGCTTGAAAAAATTATCAGAAAATCTTCTGCAAGATATGCCATATACATTGACAGGGCAAAACTCAAAACAAACACACCACATGCAATACTTTGTGTCTTTTTATCAAACAGCAGCCCACTTCCTGCATAGTGAATAAAAATAAGTATTAAAAAATAAATTGCCTCTGATATGAAGCTCTTACTCTTATGCAAAATCCTTGCACACAGCAAAAGTATATCCGCAATTATCAGCATACTTAATCCACTGTGAATTCCGCTCATTGTTTTCTCTCATTATTATATAACCATAATCAATTAACTCTTCAGAATTCTAATCATATATTTTTATCATAATATCCTGCCCTTTTTATTTCAACAATTCTGCATAAATAACCTGAAAGTGGTAATAATTGGCTTATTCAAAAAAATCTCAGCTCTGTTCACAAATAAAATTCAGGAAAATTTCACTTTTACTCCCCCACTAGACTTTCCCCCTGTTTTCATGTATATTTGACATATAACAACACTACGGCTGCCTCGGGCAGCCGAATAATTTTCCGGAGTATGCGTATGTTGAAAATTGCGATCTGCGAAGACAGTGAGATCTTTGTGGAGATTATAAAGAAAAATATTGAAACCATTCTGAAAGTCCCTTATGAACTGCATCCATTTCTCTCCGGAAGGGAATTCATGACTTCTCTGCCAGAAATGGGATGTCCTTATGATATTGTTTTTCTGGATATTTCTCTGGGAGAGGATACAGTTTCCGGAATTGAACTTGGCCAGATGATAAACGGGGAGAATCCACGGACACAGCTGATCTTTATCAGTCAGTATCTGGAATATGCCTCCGATGTCTATTCCACAAAACACACCTATTTCATTTACAAAAACCGGCTTAATGAATATCTGCCGGCTGCTCTGGATGCTGCACTTAAAAATCTCCAGACAAATGAAGAACAGTTTCTCACACTTAAGATCAGACATTCTCACATCCGAATTGCGGTAAATGATATCCTGTATCTGGAACGAAATCTGCGTGAAACACTTATTTATACAAAAACTGAAACCTATACAGTCCGTGACAAACTGAATATTCTCCAGCAACAGCTTCCAGATTTTTTCGTGTGCTGCCACAGAAGTTTCCTTGTGAACCTTCATGCAGTTTCCAGGCTCCAGCATACAGAAATTACTTTGACCACCGGTCAGCAGATTTCTGTCAGCCGCGCACATTATGAAGATGTTAAAAAATCTTTTTCTCTGCTGATGCTGTGATTCCGAAAGACTGACTTTCGTATTTTGCTCTGATATCCTATAACATTTCCAAGAAAGAAGGTACTCTCATGCCACAGTTTCTGAAATTTATTTTATACACTCTTCTTCCGAGTTCTTTCATAACTTCCTATATCTGTGTCCGATTTTGCACTGGTATCCTTACGCCATCCCGGAGCTTTTTTCCAAAAAACCGTAGCCGTTTTTTTGTCTCATTTATGTTGCCCATAACAGCTGCCTTTATGTCAAAATATTGGTTTCCCAGTATGGGCTCCTGGCTTATCCAGTTGACACTCCTTCTCCTGACAATTCTCTATTTTTCAGATCCTCTGAAAAAAAAGATTTCCACATTTCTGATCTTAATATGTATTCTGGCAATTTCTGAAAATATCGCTGCAACGTTTGCCCTGCCGATTTACACTCTTATACACCACGAAGAATCGTTTCGTTATAATTTGCTTTATACATCTGGTGAAATGCTTTTTTTAATAATCATAGATTTCTTCGTTGCATTGCTGTTTATTAAAAAACTGGTTCCACTAATCCGGAATTATTCCCACAGTATTCAGCTGACTACCATTGCTGAGCTCCTTTTTCCCGTACAGGCGTCTTCACTTCTTATGGGAATATTGCTATACCGTAAAAATTCTCCCTGGTTAAAATGGCTGATCATTTTATACTGGTTTCTCAATCTTCTCTGCTGTCTGATCATAGCCAGGGCTTTTCACAACATTTCTCTCAGAGAAAAAAGACACGAACTGTTGGTTCAGCAGATGAGTTTTCTTCAGAAACAGCTGGAATATACAACCGAAATGGAACAAGAATATCAATCTGTGCGAAAATGGAATCACGATATGGAAAACCATCTCTTTTCACTGAATTATCTGATCCGCACCCAAAAATATCTTGAGGCAGATGTATATCTGGAAACAATTCTTTCAGAACTTCCGCCTGAAAAGAGGACTTTATGAAACGAGGCTTTACTATTCTTTTTATAGAACTTTTCTGTGTTCAGGCATCTCTTTTCCTGGGAGCTTTGCTACAGGAATATGCTCTGTTCTGACAGATAATGCTTCTCTTTTTTCTGGCCCTCACTTACCGCAGGATCTACCTTCTTGCCAGACGATCGCTCAAAAATGCTCAGGAAGAGGCAAAATTTCAGGCTCTTCAGAAGCAGGAACAGTTACAGAAAGAACAGGAGCAGCTGTTTGTTTCCAGAAAGCAGGAGACTCTGGAATTCCAGCAGTCTACCACCCGGAAACTTGAGACACTTCAGAATTACCTGAAAACGAACGAATATGATAAAATCCAGAACTACCTGCCAGCCATCACCGATGATTTTCAGAGAGAACGTTTCCATCCCATCTGTCAGGACAGCCTGATCAACGCCATCCTTGCGGACAAAAGATTTCTTGCCATGCAGAAAAATATCAAAGTTACCTACGAGGTTCTTCTTCCGGAGAAATCCAATATTCCCTCTTCGGAACTGAGCAGTATATTTTTCAACTTGTTGGATAATGGAATCGAAAGCTGCAACACTTCCGGTTCTGAAGCACCGTTTATCTCTGTAACATCAAAAATGTCCGCCGGTTTTCTTACTGTCCACATGAAAAACAGCAAAGATCCGAAAAAAACATTCAACCACAAAACATCCAAAAAAGATATCCCCAACCATGGATTCGGCCTGTCCATAATTGAAGATATCTGTGCAAAAAATGATGGCAGCTGTCAGTGGATCGATAACGGAGATATTTTTGATTCTGTTGTTATGCTGCGGTATCAATAGCATCCGACAAAGCAGACTTCCTATCTTCCTGTTTTACCGCGTAGTTTTCCACGCATATCAATCGGATATTCGCATTCCTGCAAGGGACTTTCCTGATTCGGTTAAAACAGCGAAATATTTATCGTCATTCAAAACCTCATCAGCTCCAGCTTCTTCTCCCTGGTCAGCTGCTTAATCCGGTACTCCCGGCTCATGGCCTCCTCCTTTGTGGCAAAGCCTTCGTAATACACCAGCTTCACCGGCCTTTTGGCCCGGGTATATTTGGCGCCTGCTTTGCCTCCATTATGGGCTTTCATCCGCCTGGCAAGGCAGTTTGTCCAGCCGGTGTAGAGCGTGCCGTCCGCACACTGTACGATGTATGTATAGTTCATGTCCGTTTCCTCTTCTGTAAAAAATTTCGGCAATGTAATACCAGTACACCAGTATATTTCCGGTAGTATCCTCGCAGATCGTTGTCGTCCTGTAAGACCGATATCCCGGCAGCTGATATCCTTCCTTCTATGTAAAGACAGCCACCAGCATTTCTTCAGCAGCCGTCCTTCTATCCTCAAGCAGCCGGCACAATTCATGTATTTCACTTACATCAAAAAAATAAAAGCAGGTCGGGATTCCGGCTGCGGATTTTCCCACCTGCTTTATTATACGGTCATTTCTTATTTCTGTGAATATGGAATTCACTGCATAGCTGCTCTATAGGTATTCGTATTCTGATCTTGCTGTATTTCACGATCAATAAGCTCTGCCTACTCCATCACATAATTCTTCAACATATAAATCTTCCCATCACGCTCCACAGCCTCCACCTTCACAGCCTGCTCCTGCGTTTCCGGATAATATCTGGTGGCAAAAACAACCTCTCCGCCATTCACATAAATCTCCACAGCTGTAGTATCCGCAAGAACTCTGATGCTTTCGATCACACCGGACGGAACATGCGCCTTACGTACCTTTCGTCCGGCACCGGCTTTCTCGGAGAGAGTTAAGATCACATCTCCGTCCTGATATTCCAGGAAGAGATTTTCCCCAAGGCTTACTTTACCCTGCTCACCTTTTACCTGAACATCCAGATCAAACGGTCCATTCACCGGAATCTCCGAACTGGAACCGCTGACAGAAACGCCAGTCTTTCTCAGCCCGTTCAGTTCTTTCACCGGATACTGATAAAGCATTCCGTTTTTATACGTAACTTCCCTTGGAACAGTCAGGCAATGCTGCCAGCCTTCACTCTCTGCTGTAGGATTCACATACTCCTCATCTGCATCCGGCATTCCCATCCAGCCGATCAGGATCCGTCTGCCCTTTCCATCCTGGAATGTCTGTGGTGCATAGAAATCAAAGCCGTGGTCCCATTCCCGGAAAGCTTTTTCCTCCGGCTTTCCATCCTTCAGGATAAAGTATCCGGACTGATAGATGTTCTGAAAACGGAACTCTTCTCTGGTCAGTCCCTGGGGAGATACAGAAAGCACCTCCTGTCCCTCAAGAGTGAAAAAATCCGGGCACTCCCACATGTATCCGAATGCCTTTTCTGTAGTAAGCTCACTGTCAAATTTCCAGTTCTTCAGATCTTCGGATCTGTAAAAAAGTACGGCGCCCTGGTCGCTTTTCTGACGGCCGCCAAGGATCATCCGGTACTCTTTCCCCTCCTTCCAGACCTTCGGGTCACGGATGTGGCAGGTGTAATTCTCCGGATAATCCTCACAGGAAACTGCAACCTCCTTTGTTCCGAAATGAAGGCCGTCCGCACTCTCCACATGAAGAGTGCTGGACTGCCTTCCGTTATTGATATAATCATAATCTCCATCCATCTTGATGTTTCCTGTGTAGAAAAGATGAAGCTTATCTTTCTCCGCAATGGCAGAGCCTGAGTAAACACCATGACAGTCATAAATGCTGTCCGGCAGAAGCGGAACCCCTTCATATCTCCAGCTGATCATATCTTCACTGGAGTAATGTCCCCAGAATTTCAGTCCACCGTTGGCCTCAAACGGAGAATACTGGAAAAACACATGATATCTTCCCTTGTACCAGCATAATCCGTTCGGGTCATTGAGCCATCCCACAGGCGGCATCAGATGATGGGTCAGACGGTTTGTCTGCATCGTCCTGGCAACTGCTGCCGTTTCCTCGATTTTTCGCACTTCCTCTGCAAGTACCTTTGTCAGAGAACTCATTTTATTTTACCTCCAGTACTTCAGAACCATTATTTACTGTTCCTTCTGCAAGCATTTTTACTTCTTCATAATCATCGATATTGGTTACGATCAGCGGTGTGGTCACATCATAGCCGGCTGCCTTAATAGCATCCATATCAAAAGTAATCAGTGTCTGGCCTTTTTTGACCACGTCACCGTCCTTTACATGAGCTGTGTAGAATTTACCGCCAAGTTCAACGGTGTCAACGCCGATATGGATCAGCAGCTCCAGACCACTTTCTGTCGCAAGCCCGATGGCATGCTTTGTGTCAAAAATTGTAGAAACCGTAGCGTCACAGGGTGCTTTTACTTCACCTTTGGACGGAATCACTGCCATGCCCCTTCCAAGGACTTCAGATGCAAAGGTTGCATCCTTTACTTCTGAAAGCGGAATCGCAATTCCCTCAAGTGGGCTGTAGAGGGTCTGTGCACCTGTCTCTGAAGTTTTCTCCTGGGCAATTTCTGCCGGAGCATCTGATTTTTTCTCTGCTTCAATATTTTTTTCAGCTGTTTCCTGTACCTCATCCTTATATCCGAACATCCAGGTAAGCACAAAAGCCACACCAAATGCGATGGCAAACATCAGGATATAACCAACTGGATTATTCAGGCACAGCAGGATTCCGAAGATACCGGTAACACCTGTTCCTGTGGCACCAAGACTGCTAATGGAGGCAAAAAGTGCTCCGCATGCACCACCCAGGCAGCCCATGATAAACGGCTTTCCGAAGCGGAGGTTTACACCGAAGATTGCCGGCTCTGTGATTCCCATGCATGCGCTTAAAGCAGAAGGAACAGCCATGGATTTGATCTTCTGATTTCTGGATTTCAGGCCTACAGCAAGAGCTGCACCACCCTGTGCAATGTTAGCTGCAGATGCAAGTGGCAGCCAGTAGGTAACGCCGAATTTGGCCAGCTGTCCAAGGTCAATGATAGTGTACATGTGATGAACACCGGCAACAACAGTCGGTGCATAAAAGGCACCCATGATAAAACTTCCGATTCCAAATGGCAGTGCGATCAGCCACTGAATCCCATCCAGAAGTCCGTTCTCAACAGCTACGAAGATCGGTCCGATAATGGAAAGTGTAAGATAACCGGTTACAAAAACACTGACAAGTGGTGTTACAAAAAGATCGAACATTGCAGGTACGATCTTATGAAGTCTTTTCTCGATCTGTGCCAGTACCCATACTGCAATGATAACCGGGATCACATGTCCCTGATATCCCACCATGTCAATAGAGTAAAGTCCAAACCATACCTTCTGCGTTGCCTGCACACCCTCTGTTGCAACAGTCCAGGCATTCTGCAGATTTGGATGGATCATGATCATACCGATAACCGCACCCAGATAAGGGTTGGCACCGAATACCTTCGCACCACTGTAAGCGATAAGGATCGGCAGAAATGTATACGCTGTGTTGCTGAAAAGCTGTGCAAATACATAAATGGAACCATTGGTGTTAATATTCAGGAAGCCGTTGTTTACCATGAAGTTCAGGGCTTCCATGATTCCCATCAAAAATCCGCTGGCTACGATAGCTGGAATGATCGGGACAAAAATATCTCCCAGTGTCTTGATCAGTCTCTGTATCGGATTAGCCTTGGATGCTGCCACCTTCTTAAGCTCATCCTTACTACTCTCTGATATTCCGGCGATCTGGATAAATTCATCATAAACCTTGTTTACAACTCCTGTTCCCAGGATGATCTGCATCTGTCCCTGTGCGAAAAACACGCCCTTCACACCGTCGATATTCTCTACATATTCCTTATCCGCCTTGTCATTATCCGCAATGACCAGACGAAGCCTTGTTGCACAGTGCGCCGCGGAAATGATGTTTTCTTTCTTTCCTATATGATCATAGATTTCCTGTGCTGTCTTTCTGTAATCCATGTCCTTCCTCCTTTTCTGCTACTGTTCCCGGACAGTCATCTCTTTCTGCTTTCCCTTTCTTCGGATCAGATCTGTCTGTTCTTTCTTCAGCTTCCCGGGATTTATTATCTCTGATCCATTGTTTTTTATTTATTTATGAGATTGATTTCATATATCCATTCATACAAGGAACTGTAATCTTTCCATTTTTTTAAGCTTTTTGATAATTTTAACGCTTTTCAATTGTTTGTTTTATGTTGTTGCTTGCAATCTTATGTGAAATCGTTCTCATATCTTACTTGTATTATAACTACTGCATTATTATTTGTAAATCCGCAACATCGCACAAATTTCTTCGGTCAAAATTGTACATATTCCATAAGAACAGATGCAAGACAGACAAACCAGTCAGGACATCGCAGAAAAAATCTGGCATTTTTCTGTGTTTGCTCAGCCATAACACAGCACCACACAAAAAAGAAGCAGGTCTTTTTCTCCCAAAAGATCTGCTCCTGTTCCACAATAACTTATAATTTCTTCCTCTGTCTGCGAGGATATTCTCTGTTACCTGTGAGATTCCCGTTCCACAAGCTCACATCCCATTTTTATTTCCTTGCTGATCCCGGTATCGTTCTCAATAAGATCAGCCAGCATGGCTGCTGCCTCCATTCCGCTGGTCTTATAATAAAAATGTACCGTTGTCAGCTTCGGTTCCACGATCTTACCCGGAACTCCATCCCCAATCCCTGCGATCTGAACATCCTCGGGAATGCGAAGCCCGATCTCCTTCAAATAAGTCATGGCTCCCACCGCCATAGTATCCGTAGCACACACAAGAGAATCTATGGAAGGCTCCTCCTCAAAAAGCTCCTTCGCCATCTCATACCCGGAATCCATGGTAAAGCTTCCGATCTTCATCCTCTCCGGCACGACCTCCAGCTTAGCTTTATGGATAGCATCCATAAAACCCTTTTTCCGGCAGGCACCAACTGCCTCGTCCTTATCTGTAACGCCGATATAGGCAAACTTTTTCCCCTTCTCCGCCAGCTTCTCCGTGACCTGAAAAGCTGCTTTATGATCATCCTGATAAATACATGGATATCCGTCCAGATGCTGTCCCAGGATCACGATCGGTACCTTATAATCCTTCAGCATCTGTTTATGCTTTCTGGTAAACATGGTAGCAATAAAAACCACTCCGTCCACCTGACGTTCTTTAAACAGAGAAAGGTATTTCAGCTCTTCTTCCACATCATTATTGGTATTGGCCAGAATAAGCTGATATCCTCTCCGTGTAAGAATATCACTGATCCCTGTCACCTCACGGCTTATGGTATCTGAATTGATCTTTGGAAGGATGACACCGATGAGACTGGTTTTTTTGGTCCGCAGTGTCTGTGCCTGGGAGGATGGCTGATATCCTGTCTCCTGGATCACCCTGCGGATAACTTCCTTTTTTTCACTGCTGACATATCCATTATTCAGATATCTGGATACCGTAGCTCTGGAAACTCCGGCAAGCCTAGCTATTTCATTAATGTTCATAACTTATGTACCTCTTCTTTTGTCCTGTTATATCCGTCCTTGTATGCATATTTATAATATAGATTATACACGGTTTCTTTCCTGTAAAAAAGCTTCTTTTCCTATGTAAATGGAAATTTTTATTACTGCTCACTCCGTTCTCACTAATACGCTTCACAACGCAGAGGATACGGGATGCATATATCTCCCATCCCGTATCCTCCATACTCTGTTTCTAAAAATCTCCCCGGCATATCTGTTTTTCGGTTTTCCCTGTCATTCCAGATATTCAAACGGATCTACCGGCACGCCATCCTTTTTCATTGCAAAATAAAGATTCGGGCCTTCTACAGAATAATATTTGGTAGGTGCACTGATATTTCCGATCACTTCACCCTCCTTTACTGTGTCGCCTTCTGCCACAGTAAGGTCCTTCAGCTGCCCGTATACTGCCTGATAACCATTTCCCAGCTCCATAGTCACAGTCGTTCCCGTACAGGCATCCTGTACAACAGAAAGCACCTGGCCATCTGCCGCCGCATACACCGGCGCATCCTCCACTGCCTGCAAAGCAATGGCAGAGCTCACACGATACTGATCCAAAGTCGGATAATATACGGTTTCATCCATATTGTAATCCACAAGAACCGTTCCTCTGACCGGCCATTCCATAATGGAATCCTCCGTAAAATCCAAAGCCTGTGCCGCAATTCCGACAGCTGAGGTCTCTGCGGTATCTGTGGAAGCTCCAGCTCCGTTATTCACCGCTCCCTCTGCCGATGTATTTTCGGCATTATCTGCTGTATTTCCAGTGCCATCTGTGCGGCTTCTGTCTGCACCTGCTGCCGCAGACACGCTCCTATCCTCCGTACCACTTCCATTATCTGCATCTGCCGCTGCATTTTCGTCTGTACCACTTCCTGCAGTCTCACGGATGCTTCCTGTCACTCCATCTGCTCCGGCTTCTGAAGCTCCTGACAGACCTGCTTCATCTCCGGTTTCTCCATCAGAGCTCTCATCCTGTGCTACATCCTGCCAGCCATCTCCGGCAGCTGCTGCATCTTCTGCGTTTTCCCCGTCCGAAAGCTCCTCTTCCAGCCCGGTCTCTTCTACCTGTACAGAATTTTCCTCCTGGGGATTTTCTGCGATGGGCTTTGTTCCAAGCTGATAAACAGTAATCCCAAGTGCCGCCACTGCTGCCAGAACACCTCCGTTGATAATACCTCTCACGATTTTACTTTTCATATTCTTTCCACCTCTGTCTGATATGTTCATTTTCAGTAACAGAAAAAACAGTAAAGCTGCCGTTTCGGTCACCATTTCTATATCTATAGAGTGTCCAGAATATGGCTGTCTATTCATTTTTTGAATATTTTTTTATCAGACGTTGCTTCGGATGCCTGACTTTTTTTAATCCTCAGCTTTCAGCTCCATCTCCGGAAAATATTTTTTCAGGATCTCCTCCGCACTGCTTCCGTTTTTTGCCATCTCATTTCCACCAAACTGGGAAAATCCCACACCATGACCGCTGCCACGCACTCGCAGATAATAAATATCATCCTTTTTCTTCAAACTGAAATTCGCGGATTCCAGTCCCATTCCCGCTGCAAAGCTTTCTCCCTCCAGAAGTGTTTCCCCAATCGTAAGCTCTGTCACATAACCGGCACTGTCCCGTTTTTTGATCTTCAGCTCCCCGGAAAGCTGCCCCGCAGGAATTTCCACGATTTTTATATGATCCGGAGATTTTTTATCCTCACTGCTATCTGCCGATTTCAGATATGTATACGCCTCATCATGAAAAGCTTCTTCCCCGCTGCGGGTTTTCCCTGCGCTTCTCTTATGCCAGGGAGTCAGCCTCACTTTTCCTTCATATGTAAGTACCTGTCCATCCGTCTCTTTTGCTGCCTGTTCATAGATCTGCCTTTTTTCTGCAAAAAAATATCTCCAGACTTCCTCTGTACTTCCGTTTTCCCTCAGGATCTCTGCCAGATTTTTCCCCTCACCCAGCCACCTTTGAATATTCGACCGTGCGATCACAGTCTGCGCTTTTATGGTTTCTTTTTTCATATCCGGGGAAATCTGCGAAAAAACAATGACCGGGAGATATTCTTCCATATCCGGCACCCTCTCTGCCAGGACCCTCTCTGGTCCATTAATGGTTGCCGCCGAAAAATAAGGAAGAACAATTGCCAAAAATACCAGACAATATCGAAGAAGCGCATATTTTTTCATAAAAAGCACCATAAGCGTTCTTTTTCCTAATATATGTTCTTTTGCCAAAAATTATTATTTGCTGTATACTATAGCAGTTCCATGAATCAATGCATCAAAAAAAGTTATTCCGAACATGCTGCAGTAATTTATGGAAATGCTATATATCAATTCAAAAAGTATCTGCAGTGATCAATCCTGCTCACAGCTTATTGCTTTCCACGAATGGAGGTATCACACACCATGCTTGCCATCTTTCTCGCACCATTATATATTCTCATTAATATTTATATCGTCCGCTGGATGATTTTGTGGATGGGTGCCTGTACTCATTTTTTCCAGACCTTTGCGTTCCGGGCATGCTTTGCAGGTGTTTATATTTTTCTGTCCACTTCTCTTCTGACCTGTTTTCTCATCCGGAAGCCCCCTGCGCTCCATCGCTTCCTGAAAAATACGGCAAATTATTTTCAGGGAACATTTCTTTACATCCTGATCGTAATCGTAACTACAGATCTCTGCAGACTGATCCTGAAGCATACGCTTCATCCGGCCTGGATGTATTCCAGGAAAGCCTTCGTAGTCACAGGCGCTGTCTGCACCCTTCTGATCATTGGTGTCAGTCTCTATGGGATTTTTAATCAGTGGAATATTAAGACAAAAACTTATGATGTGAAAATAGACAAGCAGGTGAAGGGAATGGACTCCCTGAAGATCGTCCTGCTCGCAGACATTCATTTCGGTTACAGTATCGGAGAAAAACATGCCGGACTTCTTGTAAAAAAGATCAACGCCGAAGATCCGGATCTGATCTGTATTGCCGGCGATATTTTTGATAACGAATATGAAGGGATCAAAAACCCGAAAAAAACAGCGGCCATTCTCCGTTCGCTGAAATCCAGATACGGCGTTTATGCCTGTTGGGGCAACCATGATCTCAGCGAACCGATTCTGGCCGGTTTTACCTTCCGCAATGCAAAAAAAGATTATGATGATCCCAGAATGCGGAATTTTCTGGAATCTGCCAACATCCGGCTTCTCGATGACGAAACCGTCCTCATAGATAAACGGTTTTATCTGACAGGCCGTAAGGATCCTTCACGCTGCCGAAAAATGTCCGACACCCGTAAGGATCCTGACCAGCTTACAGCCTGCCTTGACAAAACACTCCCGATTATTTTTATGGATCATCAGCCCGGTCAGCTGGATGAAGTGGCAGCCGCAGGCGCAGACCTTGATCTCTGCGGCCATACTCATGACGGCCAGCTGTTCCCTCTGAACATCATCACCGGCCTGGTCTGGGAAAATTCCTGCGGTTACCTGAAAAAGGGGACTATGCACAACATCGTTACCTCCGGTGCCGGCATATGGGGCCCGAATATGCGTACTGCCACAAACAGCGAGATCTGTTCGATCACAGTACATTTTTATCCTGCCAGACCTAACTCCTCTGATCCCTCATAAATATCTTCCACCGGCAGCTCCTCCGCACTCTCACTATCCTCTTCTGTTATTTCTGTTCCGTCATTTTCTTCTTCCGTTTCAGAGTCCTTCGGAAACTCAATTACTTCAGCCGTATCACCACTTTCTGATATCTCCGGTTCTTCACTGGAATCATCAAATATCTCTTCCTCAGTATTATCGTCCGTCTTTCCTTCTTCAGAACTCATCTTGAGTTCCTCGCTGCTCTCTTCTTCAGCTTTCTTTTCACTGTTTCGGATGATCTCAAGGGCTTCTGTTTCTGAAATAATGCCTGAATTATCTTCCATTGCATTTGCTTCCGGCACTTCATAATCATATACAAAGGTATTGACTGGCATAAGCTTGTTTGACTGCACATCATAGTCAAATACATGCCACAGGTATCCTTCCCTGTTAACCGGTACATTTGCCTGGTAGATCTGTTTTCCACCCCGGTAAACGGTTACTTTGGCTGACGAAGCAGATAATTCTGTACTCGCATCATCTTCACCGTTTGTATAATCGTATACATAAAAGCTATATTTTCTTCCGGTGAAGCCTTTGTATATGGTTGTTGTTTCCGGTCCATAGCTGCTTGTATCATCCAGATCCAGATTTGCTATTACATCTCCATCCTCTGAATATGCATTTTTATCCCTGTAGTATACATGGAAGTAGTCATCTCCGTTTTCATCAGCAGGTCCCAGCAGATGAGAATCCAGATCTCGCGGAGTTTCTCCCCATGTAAGCACGATCTGAAGAAGTCCCTCATCTCCTGCACTGATATTGGTCGGTGACATTGTTACATCACGTTCACTGCATGCATTTGCCTGAACTACAACATTGATATGGGCAGAAACAAAATCTTCATTGCTTGCATTCAGCGTATAGTTTCCGGCTGGCACGGTCAACGTATAGGTTCCATCTGCTGATACGCCTTCTTTCACAGTCTCTCCGATCACATTATCCCAGCCCTTACGTAATTCATAAGTTACATTTTCTATATTTCCGCCGGTCATGGAATGAATAAATCTTCCACTCAGCTCACCATCTCCGGCTTCTGCTCTGGATACCATCAGGAAAGATTCTGCGTATGTGATCTGGTTCGCTGATACTTCCATGGAACTGCTCTCATATTTCTGGTAACCGGTTGCTGTGACAACAATTTTGTAGGTTCCTTCATCAAGATCATTAAATGAATAAGTTCCATCTTCTTTCGTGAAAGTTTTTTCAACCTTGACTGTTCCGGAATATGCTTCCACGCTGGCATTTTTTACAGGAGCTTTACTGTTTGAATCCAAAACGCTTCCCTCAATGCTTCCGGCTCCGACTGTACATTTATCTACCAGTGTTCCATTTTCAAAATGAACCTTCAATTTTAGTGGATTATCGTCATCATCAGACAGAAAATCCTTGGACAACGTATAATGCCATACCGTTTTCAGGAACTTTCCGACCACCGTATCCGGATTCAACTCACCCGCTGCGTAAATATAAGTTCTTACATCAGAACAAAGCACATTTCCGGCATCACGAACTGTATAGGATACGCTTGCCTTTGCCGCAGGTCCTACCTTAATATCAATTCCTGCCAGATCCCATGTCTCCAATGCAGTCAGATTTAGTCCAAACTGAAGACCGCATTTCGCAGATCCTTCTATTGTGACCGGTGTCAAAGTCTGACTGAAATCATGGATAAATCTTCCATTTCCATCTTTGAATTCATATCCGCCAGTTGCTTCAACGGAATATTTCACAACAAACTGCCCGGACACATCATAAAACAGAGAAACCACCAAATCTGCAGAAAGACCAGTTGTACCAAGCTTTATAGTAACTCGTCCCAGTTCAAGTACATCGCTGACTGTTTCCATAGTTCCACTTGCATGTTTGATCTGCTGCTCTGAATTCACGCCACTTATATAAAGTCCGCCTTCGAAATCAGCTTTTCCTGTAACTGACGCAATAAAATGCTTTACCTCTATCTTTCCCCAGCTGAATCCGGCATCCAGCTTACAGCTTACATCCGGAATCGTAACAGCAACAGAACCGGACAGCTTCACCTTTGTGATATTCTGGACTTTTAATGCAATATCTGTATCTGTTCCCATTTCCTTTGCAGAAAACAGTGCAACCTTTCCGGTTTCCAGATTTTTATAAGCATTTCCGTATTTTACTGTGATCGTATAAGTTCCGTCACTGTTCTGGACAACATTGTATATATTTTGGGAAGTATCTTTGACTTCAACTGCATTTGCTGGCATACTGATTCCTAAGATCAACATCAGGATCAGCATCAGCGGCAGCAATTTTTTTGACGCACTTTTTCTCTTCATAAGCACTTTTCCCTTCTGCTGTACTATGCTATAATGTTCATCAATTATAAATTTTCGAGATCATTCGAAATCATTTATAATTAATCCCCCGTAAATTATCAGACTATCAACCAAGAAAGGAGAAAAATCATGAGTGTCACCATAAATCCAAAAGCCCGACAAATTTTACCGGTTATTCTGGGCTGCTACGTAATTGGAACTGTTTTTTTTATGGCAATAACTATCTGTTCCGCCATAAAATATCATGATTACGTACCTGTAGATGCTGTTATATCATCTGTCAGCCGCTCAAATAATCCTAACAAGCCTCATAGTTCCAATTATCATAACTATGTGAAGTACTCTTACACCTACAAGGAACAAGACTACACAGCTGACCGAATCGAGTTTTTACGCCTCGGCAAAGCCCCCGGAAAGCATGTTCAGATTAAATGTGATCCGCAGAATCCAAACCAGATCCAGAATATCTATTCTATGACCATCTGTATTGTCTTCCTGGTAATCCTGATCATAACAGATTTCCTGCTCATTCTTATGATAAAGTCTTAATACTGTACAGCTATGCTCTAATTATATAACATTTTTATCTCTTGAACTTTGTCAAATTTGTCGCAAAGTGAACATTTTTTGTCGAAAATGTCCATAATATTTTTTTATCGCATTGACATACTCCTACCATTGAAATCCTACTCGATGGCTCTGCTGATTCGTTCGTCAGTACGTAATTTTCTATGATATAAAAAAGACGGTTACGCTGAATCACAACGTAACCGTCTTCCTTTATACTATACTCGCACAGATATAAAACAAAATTCCCACCTATTGCCTTGAGCAATAAATGGGAATTTATCTGATCCACTTAAAAAGTGAGGCATCGGGGATTCGAACCCCGGACAACTTGATTAAAAGTCAAGTGCTCTACCGACTGAGCTACACGCCCTTATTAAATTACTTAAATGCCCAAAGTCGGAATCGAACCAACGACACGAGGATTTTCAGTCCTCTGCTCTACCAACTGAGCTATCTGGGCATCCCGGTCAGCAATGATTTGTATTACCGACAACGGTGATATCATACCTTTTTTTAGAAAAAATGTCAAGCATTTTTAAAAACTTTTTTAAAAATTTTTTCAGAGGGCTATATCAGGTATATTCTTTCCGGCCGCTGGCATCGGGAATTCCTTCTTCTTCCCGGTATTTTGCAACGGTGCGGCGGGAGATGGAGATCCCCTTTTCCGTCAGCTTTTCTCCAAGAAGGCGGTCGCTGTAAGGCTTCTTTTTATTTTCCTCAGCAATGATCTCATGGAGCAGCTGTTTGATCTTACGGGCTGTCACTGCTTTGGAAGGATCGTCGGACTTCTCTGTCGATGAAGTTGAAGTTCCCACATTTCTGGAAAAGAAGAAATTCATGGGATATACGCCCCAGGAGCACTGGAGATATTTCTTGCTTACTGCACGGCTGACAGTGGACTCATGGATCCCTAAGATTTCCGCGATATCTGTCATACGCAGTGGTTTTAAATAATTAGGACCATGGGAGAAAAATGCTTCCTGGCGCTCTAAGATCACTCTGGATACGTCCATCATGGTCTTACTGCGCTGGGTGATGCACTGTTTGACCCATTCGGCCTGGCGGATCTTATTTCCAAGGTATTCTTTTAATTCCTGGGAGTCAGGTGCCTGGTTCATCTGGCGGTAGTAGCTGTTGACTTCAATGCCCGGGTACATGGACTCATTTAATAAAATGTCAAAATGGTCCTTGAACTTTACAATGGTCACATCCGGTATGATATAGCGCAGCTGGTCACGGCTGCTGAAAGATACTCCCGGTTTTGGATTTAAGGATTTGATGATCTGGCAGTAACCGGCTGCTTCCCCGGAAGAAAGATGGAGGGCTCTGGCAATGGCCGGGATCTGGTTTTTCGCTACCATATCCAGGTGATTGTCGATCAGGGACTCCATAACAGGTGTGAGCATTTTTTTACGTTCTAACTGAAGCTTTAGACATTCTTCCAGGTTAAAGGCACAGACCCCTGCAGGATCTAAGGATTTTAACTCTTCTAAAATACGGTCGATGGTTTCTGTATCCGTTTTAAAATAAGCGGCAATGTCTTCCTGTGTTTCCGTCAGGTATCCCCGGTTATCCAGACTGTCCAGACAGAAGTGGATGATCTCGGTTTCCTGTTCGGAAAAATCTTCACTGATCAGCTGGGACCATAGATAGTCAGCTAATGTTTCCCCTTCGTCTGTATTAATGTTCCAGGTGTCTTTAAAATCGTAGTCGTCATCATTATTCTGACACTGATATAAATAATAGTTTTCCTCATTAAAAGAATTCAGCCACTGCTGCTGTTCAATAGACTCTTTCTGGCTGTCCCCGGCAGCCGGTTCTACAATGTCGATCACCGGATTTTCCAGTGCAAGATCATTTATGTAGGTATTTAATTCCTGTGATGTCATCTGAAGGATCTCAGCAGACTGGATCATACGTTGTGACAAGACCTGTGACTGTTTGACCTGTAGTTTCAGATCCATAGTGTTTCCCTCTCTTTTTCGGTTAGTGTGTGATAAATTGATCCACAAACACATGCTGACGCGCTTCTTATAGTATAACATAAATCCAAAATGGCTACAATGGCGGGGATTTTATCTGACAGTAATCTAATAGTAATACGGCAGATAATTTGCTATAATAAAGAAAGCAGGCAGCTGTAAAATGTAAGAAGAAAAACAGTTAAGAACAGCTCAAAATAACAGGAGGAGGAAAAAGAATGAAGTACAGAACCATGCGCTTTATTGGAGGAGAGGAGAATGTATCCCTTTTGGGACTGGGATGTATGCGTTTCCCTTTAAATGAGGACGGGACCATTGATGAGGCGCAGGCAGAGGCAATGATCGGAAGAGCATTAAATGCAGGCATCAATTATATTGATACGGCCTATCCTTATCATAAGGGAGAAAGCGAGCCATTTTTAGGCAGAGCCCTGAAAAAATATCCGCGAAACAGCTTTTATCTGGCAACAAAACTGCCGGTATGGCTGGTGAATTCTGTGGAAGATGCGGAAAGACTGTTTAAGGAGCAGTTATCCAGGCTCCAGACCAAATACATTGACTATTACCTGCTTCATGCCTTAGATGCCGGCAGATGGGAAAAACTGGTAAAAGAAGGGATCATTGAATGGGCAGAAGCGAAGAAGGCAAGCGGAAAGATCCGTCATCTGGGCTTTTCTTTCCACGATACATACCCGGTATTCAGAGAGATCCTTACTTACCGTCAGTGGGATTTCTGCCAGATCCAGTATAATTATATTGACACCCAGGTACAGGCCGGGGATAAAGGCTATGAGCTTGCAGCAAAAATGGGCGTTCCTATGGTGATCATGGAACCTGTAAAGGGCGGCCGTCTGGCAAACCTGCCGGAAGAGGCAAAAGAAGCCTTAAATGAGGCAGATCCGGACCGTTCTGCTGCTTCCTGGGCTCTGCGCTGGGTAGGAAGCC
>ERZ773103.730-NODE-730-length-37242-cov-6.727566_pt1 | contig 37242 bp, 43 predicted proteins | sample MGYA00511118_ERZ773103 | MGnify/ENA primary metagenome ERZ773103 (study PRJEB29015, sample SAMEA2737821) | human gut metagenome | biome: human gut; feature: human-associated habitat; material: faeces | place: China | collected 2012 ... | reverse complement strand
CATCCACTTATGAGCGAGCTCATGTGGATTTAGACCTTTTGACCCTGGCATCATAAATTATAGAAGATATAACGAAGGAGAAGATATATATGTCAGTTATTACGGAAATGTACCGGGAAATGGGAATTCGAAACTCTGTTGTCAATCTCGGTAAAGAAATAGAAGCAACATTAAAAGAAAGATTTGATACAATTGATGAGATTGCAGAATACAACCAGTTAAAAGTCGTTCACGCTATGCAGAAAAATCATGTCAGCGCAGCCTGCTTTGAATATGCAAGCGGTTATGGATATGATGATCTGGGACGTGATAAACTGGAAAAAGTTTATGCCGATGTTTTCCATACGGAAAGTGCGCTGGTTCGTCCACAGATCACCTGCGGAACGCATGCACTGGCGTTGGCTCTGTCAGCCAATCTCCGTCCGGGGGATGAATTGGTATCCGTGGCCGGCAAGCCATACGATACACTGGAAGAAGTAATCGGTATCCGACCATCAAAAGGTTCTCTTGCAGAGTACGGTGTCAGCTATTCTCAGGTTGATCTTTTGGAAGACGGAAGTTTTGATTTTGAAAATATCCCAAAAGCAATCCATGATAATACAAAGATTGTTACCATTCAGCGTTCAAAAGGTTATCAGACCAGACCAAGTTTTTCAGTTGAACAGATTGGTGAAGTGATCGCATTTGTGAAAAAGATTAAACCGGATGTGATCTGTATGGTAGATAATTGTTATGGAGAGTTCGTAGAAACGATTGAACCAAGTGATGTAGGAGCAGATATGGTAGTTGGCTCTCTGATCAAGAATCCGGGAGGCGGTCTGGCTCCAATCGGCGGATATATTGCCGGTCGTGAAGATCTGATCGAGAACTGCGGTTATCGCCTGACTTCTCCGGGACTCGGACGTGAAGTTGGTGCCTCTCTTGGCGTCATGAAAGACTTTTATCAGGGCTTCTTCGTGGCACCGACCGTCACTGCAAGTGCATTAAAAGGAGCCATTTTCGCTGCCAATATTTACGAGAAGCTTGGATACCATGTAATTCCGAACGGTTCTGAGAGCAGACATGATATTATTCAGGCAGTGGAATTTGGCAAACCGGAAGGTGTCATTGCATTTTGCAAAGGTATTCAGGCAGCTGCACCGGTTGATTCACATGTAACACCGGAACCTTGGGCGATGCCCGGATATGACAGTGATGTAATTATGGCGGCAGGCGCATTTGTACAGGGATCATCCATTGAACTCTCAGCGGATGGTCCGATCAAACCGCCGTATGCCGTATATTTTCAGGGAGGACTTACCTGGCCACACGCTAAGCTTGGTATCCTCATGTCGCTGGAATATCTGGTAAGAGATGGCATTGTATCTTTATAATATTGGTACTGCAAAGGGAGGAGCGGTTCTATGCAGAGAATTATTGTAATCGGCGGTGGTGCATCGGGTATGACTGCCGCGATCACTGCTGCGAGAAATGGGGCTGAAGTTACTGTATTAGAACAGAATGACCGTCCCGGCAAAAAAATACTGTCTACCGGAAACGGAAGATGCAATCTGACTAATCTTCAAATTACAGAAAAATGTTACCGAGGGGATGATCAGACTTTTATCAGACCTGTACTGTCCAGGTTTCAGATCGACGATGCACTCGCCTTGTTTAAAAGTCTTGGAATAATTACAAAATGCCGCGGTGACTATGTGTATCCACTTAATGATCAGGCATCTGCCGTACGGGACGCACTGGAACTGGAAGCGAAACAGGCAGGCGTAAAAATAATTAATAGCGTGTCAGTAGATCAGATAAAGAAAAAGCAGCATTTTCAGATACACTGCAAAGAAAATAAAAATATATATACTGCGGATCGTGTAATCCTTGCCTGCGGCAGCAAAGCGTCTCAGATATCCGGAAGCGACGGAAGTGGATATACACTTGCAAAAATGTTGGGACACAATATTTCTTCAGTGGTACCTGCACTCATGGCGCTTCGTTCCGATGAAAAATATTTTAAGAAACTGGCCGGAATCCGAACTGGAGCCACCGTGCAATTATATATTGATGGAAGGTTAATTGATCAGGATACAGGTGAATTACAATTTACAGACTATGGCATTTCAGGCATTCCGGTATTTCAGGTCAGTCGTTATGTATCCAAAGCATTGTTACAAAAAAAGAAAGTTGCAGTTCTGTTGGATCTGGTGCCTTCTATGAGTAATGACGATTTTGCGGCAGAAATGACCAGACGGAAAGAACATTACGCCTACCGTACGGCTGAAGAATGCTTTAATTCCATATTACCGGCGAAACTGATTCCTGTTTTGCTTAATCTCTGTGGCATTGATAAAAAGCTATGGGCGGTAAAGGTTCCAGAAGATAAATGGAATCAGATGATTAAAATTTGCAAAGAATTCCGTGTAAATGTGACAGAAACAAACGGATTTGAAAAGGCGCAGATCTGTGCCGGTGGGGTAAGGACTACAGAAGTTGATTCGCACACTATGGAATCGAAACTTGTAAAAGGTCTTTATCTGACAGGTGAATTATTAGATATTGATGGAATCTGTGGTGGTTATAATCTGCATTTTGCATGGGCCACCGGTACGCTTGCAGGAACCTCTGCAGCAGAAGAGGAGTAATTATGATTCGAATCAGACAATTAAAATTGAAGATTGACCATACAGAAGAAGATCTGAAGAAGAAAATTCAGCACACACTGCACCTGAAACCCGGGCAGTGTGTTTCCTATATTATCCGCAAACAATCACTGGATGCCAGGAAAAAGCCAGATCTCTTCTATACTTATACGGTAGATGTTGAAGTCTCCGGAGAGGCTTCCATCCTTCAAAAAAACAAGAATAAAGATATTTGCAAGGCTGAATGGAAAGAATACAGCTATCCGCAGGAAGGTACAGAACCACTGATCCATCGTCCGGTCGTGATCGGGTGTGGTCCTGCGGGCATGTTTTGTACATATATGCTTGCAGAACTAGGTTACCGGCCGATACTTCTGGAGCGAGGTGCTGATGTAGATACCAGGTGTCAGGATGTTGAACACTTCTGGGAAACAGGTGAACTGGATACCAGATCCAACGTACAGTTTGGAGAAGGCGGTGCAGGTACATTTTCGGATGGAAAATTAAATACGCTGGTCAAAGATCCGATGGGACGCAACCACAAAGTACTGGAAATCTTTGTGGCAAATGGTGCATCGAAAGAAATCTTGTATAGGAACAAACCACATATCGGTACCGATGTACTTGCGAAAGTGGTAAAAAACATGCGTAAAAAGATTCTGGCAAATGGAGGCAACGTACATTTTTACAGTCAGGTAACCGATTTTACATTTGAAAACGGAAAAATTACCGGACTGACGGTAACCGATACCCGTGACAGAAAAGAATACAGACTGGATGCAGAAACTATTGTACTTGCAATTGGTCACAGCGCCAGGGATACTTTTCAGGTACTGAATGACAAACAGGTTCCTATGGAAGCCAAGGCCTTTGCAGTCGGCATTCGTATGGAACATCCGCAGGAAATGATCGACCTGGCGCAGTACGGTCAGAAAAGGGGAAATCATCTGCCGGCAGCTGATTACAAACTTACCGCACAGTTAGAATCGGGAAGAAGTGGTTATACTTTCTGCATGTGTCCAGGTGGTTACGTAGTGAATGCATCTTCAGAAAAAGAGATGCTCGCAGTCAATGGCATGAGTTATCATGACCGTTCGGGTGAAAATGCCAACAGTGCTGTGATCATCACAGTGCGTCCGGAAGATTTTCCGGGAGAAGACGTGCTTGCCGGTGTGGAATTTCAGAGAAACCTGGAACACCGCGCCTACGAAGCAGCTGGCGGAAAGATTCCGGTACAGCAGTTTACAGATTTCTGTAAGAATGAAACATCGACTGCCTTTGGTGAAGTGAAACCACAGATGCGTGGGCTGTATGAACTTGCAAATGTACGAAATATTTTCCCTGAATTTATCAGTCATGATCTGGAAGAGACTATTCACAAGTTTGATCGTAAGATTCCGGGATATGCGAGAAAGGATGCAATTGTATCGGGTGTAGAGAGTCGTACTTCATCACCGGTACGTATATTAAGAGACCAGTCTCTGCAAAGCGAGATCCGCGGACTTTATCCTTGCGGAGAGGGTGCCGGCTATGCAGGAGGCATTACTTCAGCTGCAATGGATGGCATTAAAGTTGCTGAAAAGATCGTTCAAAAATATCACCCATTCGACAGACAGCAACATGATTAAGAAAATTTTTAGATGGATTAGTCTATACACTATTTTTGAAATGTGTTAAAATATATTGAGTTTTTTAGGAAAACGATACGAGGAGGAGTATATATGAGAGGAGCAGGAAGTAAGAATTCCTGGGCTTTGTTTTTGCTTATTCTGGCGGGACTTGTGCTTGGCGGCTTTATTGGTATGCTGGCAGAAGGCTCATCAGCTGTTGGCTGGCTTGCCTATGGACAGACCTTTGGAGTTGAAAAGCCGATCATACTTGATCTGGGTATTCTGATAATCACCTTTGGTCTTACGATAAAGATTACGATTTCGAGCATTATCGGTATTGTTCTTGCAATCATCATTTACCGTTTCATGTAAAGGGGGATGTCTTCCGGGGAGAGTCATTAGAGATCTACAAAAGAAATGAGTCTTACAAATACCATGAAATCACTATCAGAATCTGAACGTCCCTACGAGAAATGTGAACAGTTTGGAGCATCGCATCTGACTGACACAGAGCTTTTAGCTGTGCTTCTGCGTACCGGCAGTCACGGTGAAAATGCACTGGATCTGTCCAGGCGGATTCTGTATTATGCCGGAGAGGATGGTTTGCTTGGCATTCACCGGTTCAGCAAAGAACGTCTGAAAAAGATCCGTGGAATCGGCAGAGTCAAGTCCATACAGATTCTTTGTATCTCAGAACTTGCCAAACGCCTTGCTAAGGCAGAGGCATGTGAGATGCTGCAGTTTACGTGTCCATCTTCCATTGCCAGATATTATATGGAGGATATGAGACATGAAAAGCAGGAGATTATGAAACTCCTGATGTTAAATTCGAAATTCCGACTAATCGGCGAGACAGATATTTCCAAAGGTACAGTGAACGCTGCACTGATCACGCCGAGAGAGTTATTTATAGAAGCTTTACAAAAGAATGCAGTTTCCATTATATTACTGCATAATCATCCCAGTGGTGATCCGACACCTAGCAGAGAAGATATGCTGCTGACTGAGCGAATCCGTCAGGCAGGTGAACTGATCGGTATAGAATTACTGGATCACATTGTTATGGGAGATAACTGTTATATCAGTTTTTCAGAGCAGGAACTGCTTCGTGTGAAAGGACAGTGACAATGGCTAAAAATGTTTACGGTCTTGATCTCGGGTCTTATGAGATCAAAGTTTATGATAAAAAATCAGATACGATCTGGAAAGAGAAGAATGTAATTGCCATCAAAGAGGATCGAGAGATATTTGCTGTCGGTGATCAGGCATACGAGATGTATGAAAAAACACCGCCGGATATTCAGGTACAGTTTCCAATGGAGAATGGCGTTATATCCAGATTCAACGATATGCAGTATCTTCTTCAGAATCTTTTGAAAAAAGAACGGCATTTTGCCAGAGGTTCTGCATATGTTATTGCGATTCCAACGGATGTAACAGAAGTAGAAAAAAAAGCATTCTTTGATCTTGTGGTTCATTCGACAGCCCGGGCAAGAGAAGTTAATATAGTAGAAAGAGGTATTGCGGATGCAATCGGACTGAATCTTGATGTAGAGAATACAAAAGGTCTTTTTATTGTGAATTTTGGTGGTGCTACAACAGAACTTTCTATTATAGCAGGTGGAGGTCTCGTGCTGAATCAGCTGCTCAAGGTAGGCGGCAGTGATCTGGATCAGGCTGTTGCACAGCTAGTGCGATATAACCACGATTTTCTGATCGGTCATCAGACAGCGGAAACGCTTCGCCGAAATTTTGGTGTATTCAGCGATGATGATAATGCAGTTATGACTGCTGCTGGAAGAGATCTGATCACAGGTATTCCGCAACGACGTGAGATTTCTATTAATCTGGTGCGCGCAGCAGTAAAAGAACCTTTGGAACAGTGTGTACAGGCAATCATGGCTTTGATGGACCGTACTCCTCCGGAGATTCGTAAATCTATTCGCAGAAATGGTATATTTCTGACAGGCGGCGTTGCTAATTTGCCGGGATTAGAATTATATCTGGAGGAAATGACCGGTATACGAACACATACAGCAATCGATCCTGATATCTGTGCTGTGACAGGACTTAAGAATATCATAGGTTCAAAGGATCTGAAAAAACTTGCTTATTCAATGATCGAAGATAATTATAGGTGGATGAGATAATATGAAGATTAAGAATCAAAACAGGATTCCAAGTAAATATGTACTGCTGATTCTGATCGTAGTCTGTGGGATATTGATGGGTGCAGAGCAGCTCACAGGTGGTAAAGGTCCTCTCAGTTTTGTGGCCAATTATACCATCATTCCTATGCAGAAAGGAATCGGATATATCGGACGCTGGACAGGCGACATGAAAGATAACTTTAAAACTCTTGATGATCTGAAAAAGGAGAATGAAGAACTTCAGTCCAAGCTTGATGATATGACCATTGACAATACCAGACTTCGTCAGGAACAATACGAGCTGGAACGTCTGCAGGAACTGTATAAACTGGATCAGAATTATGCGGATTACAAAAAAGTAGGTGCTCATGTGATTGCAAGCAGCGGTTCCAACTGGTTTAGTACATTTACCATTGATAAAGGAAGTAATGATGGTATTAAAGTTGATATGAATGTACTTGCCGGAAGTGGTCTTGCCGGTATCGTTACAGAAGTTGGACCTGACTATGCGCAGGTTCGTTCCATCATCGATGATGAAAGTAATGTCAGCGGTATGACACTTTCTACCTCGGATCTGTGTATGGTACGCGGTGATCTGAAGCTTATGAGTGATGGTCGCATCCGATTTGAAAAGCTGCCAAACAACGATCATAAGATAGAAGTGGGCGAACAGGTAGTTACTTCACATATAAGTTCCAAGTACCTGCAGGGACTTTTTATAGGATATATCAGTGAGATTGAGGTGGATTCCAATAACCTGACCAGATCCGGATATATTACTCCTGCAGTGGATTTTTCTAATATTCAGGAAGTTCTGGTTATCACTTCCACAAAAGAGGATCTGACACAGAACTCATCTGATTCCAAAGGGGAATAATACTATGAAGAGAAAGATCATTACATGTATTTTCATAATAGCAGCTTTCCTTCTGCAGTCTACAATTTTTGGCAGACTTACCTTTTCCGGAATACGCCCGAACCTGTTGATTGCTGTTACGGCATCTATAGGATTTATGCGGGGACGTAAAGAAGGAATGGGCGTAGGATTCATCTGTGGGTTGCTGGTAGACATTTTCTGGGGAGGTCTGATAGGTTTTTATGCACTGATCTACACCGTGATCGGATATATGAATGGTTCTTTTCAGAGAATGTTTTATGAGGATGACATCAAACTTCCGCTTGCCATGATCGGCATCAGTGACCTGATTTATTCCATGGTCGTATATGTATGTCTGTTCATGCTGAAGGGAGAATTTGAATTCATCTGGTTTCTCGAACATGTCATGCTTCCCGAGCTTGTATACACAATTCTGGTAACACTCGTACTGTATCAGATTATTCTTCACATTAACCGCAAGCTCGAAAAGGAAGAACAAAGGAGTGCAAGCAGATTTGTATAGTATTTGGGAACGGCTGAAAGCCGGCATAGAAGAAATTTTAAGAACACGTGTATTTGTGCTTATCATTGTATTCTGTATCATGTCGTCAATTCTTGTGGGGCGTTTGTTTAATCTGCAGATTGTTAATGGGCAACAATATCTGGATGATTATAAACTACAGATACAGAAAACGAGAGTAACGCAGGGAACACGCGGTAATATCTACGATAAGAATGGTAAGCTTCTTGCTTATAATGAACTTGCTTATTCTGTAACCATCGAAGATAATTACAGTGACAGCACAGACAAGAACAAAGAGCTAAATAAAGAAATCACGAAGATCATCAAAATTGTAGAAAGTAACGGCGACTCAGTAATTCACGATTTCAGTATCATGCTCGATAATGATGAGTATGCATTTACCATGGATAACGAGACTCTGAAACTTCGTTTTATTGCCGATGTCTATGGACTTGATACGATCGATAAGTTGTCGGATGAACAACGTAATCAATCAGCAGCAGATATTATTGATTATCTCTGTACTGACAAGACCTATGGATACGGAATCAACCAGAAAAAACTGGATAAAGAACAGGTATTAAAATTGGTGACGATCCGTTATGCGATCGGATTGAACCGTTACCAGAAATATATCCCTGTTACTGTAGCAGAGGATGTCAGTGACGAGACAGTTGCAGCTATCATGGAGTCGATTGATGATCTTCCGGGTGTTGATATTGCAGAAGATTCTTTAAGACGATATACTGACAGCAAATATTTTGCTAATATCATCGGTTATACCGGACAGATTTCTCAGGAGGAATATGACGCTCTCAGTGAGAAGGAGCAGAAGAAATATTCTCTAACGGATACTGTAGGTAAAGCTGGCCTGGAACAGATCATGGATCAGTATCTGCAGGGTGAAAAAGGAGAAAAGAAACTATACGTTAACAGTGTTGGTAAGGTGATCGAGTCAACCTCTGTAAAGGAATCCAGTGCAGGAAATGACCTGTATCTTACCATTGATGCGGATTTGCAGAAAGCGGCTTACGATATGCTGGAGCAGGAGCTTGCCGGTATCCTGCTTGCCAAAATGTCGGATGTTCTGGATTATGACCGTTCCCAGTGTACCGATGCTGCAGATGTAATTGTTGCCAGTGGTGACATATATTATCAATTTATTGCTAACGATATTATTGATATGGATCATTTCACAGATAAAAATGCCGGAAAAGCAGAACAAAGCGTGGCATCAGCATTTAGTGATTATAAGCAGCAGGTATTAGATCAGCTTAAAAGTACTATGGAAGATGCTAATGCAGCTTTCTATACAGATCTTCCACGAGAACAGCAGGCTTATCTGTCTTATATTGTCAATGACATTCTTACTCAGAATGGTGTACTGGATCAGAATGCAATCGATACAAGTGATGCTACTTATAAGAACTGGAAAGAAGATGAGCAGATCAATGTCTATACGTATCTGAACTATGCAATTTCCCAGAATTGGATCGATACTTCCGGATTACAGAAGTATGTAGATAATGCTGCAGCTTATTCGGATGCGTCAGAAATCTATAAGGCAATCATTAATTATGTGCAGGACAGGCTTGCCAATGATAAGACTTTTGATAAGCTTATTTATCGCTACATGATCAAAGCCGGAACTGTTTCCGGTCAGGAAATTGCCATGATCCTGTATGAACAGGGTGTACTGGAGTACGACAGCAGTCAGTATGAAGCACTGGCCTCAGGCTCTGTAAGAGCATATGATTTTATCCGTGGCAAGCTTCAGACCCTGGATATTACTCCCGGGCAACTCGGTCTGGAACCATGTACCGGATCTATGGTTGTAACCGACCCGGATAACGGTAAGGTACTGGCCTGTGTATCTTATCCGGGATATGATAATAACAGACTGGCCAATTCTATGGACAGCGAATACTATAACCAATTGATTAATGATTCGTCACGTCCATTTTATAATAATGCTACACAGGAGAAGACCGCACCAGGTTCCACCTACAAACCGCTTGCAGCTATTACAGGGCTCACAGAGGGGGCTATTTCTGCCGACACCTATGTGACATGTAATGGTATCTATGATAATGTAGAACCTAACGTTAAATGCTGGGTATATCCAAATGCACATGGAACGCTGGATGTAGTTGGTGCACTTACTAATTCATGTAACGTATTCTTCTGTAATCTGGGTTATAATCTGGGATTAGCCAATCCAAATGCTGAACCGCAGTATGATGAGGATGGCAAAGTGGTCAAACAGACCTATTCCAGTGAGCAGGGATTGGAAAAACTGAAGAAATATGCAACTATGTTTGGTCTGGACAGCACATCAGGTCTGGAAATTCCAGAGACTGATCCACAGATTTCAGATGAAGACTCTGTACGTTCTGCAATGGGACAGGGTACAAATAACTATACAACCAGCCAGCTTGCCCGTTATATCACGGCAGTTGCCAACGAAGGAACGGTATACGATCTGAGTCTCATTGACCGGGTAGAAGATATTGACGGCGATGTGATTCTGCAGAATGAACCAAAGATAAAAAATACTGTTGAAGGAATCTCCAAGAATACATGGGATCTGGTACATGCCGGAATGCAGGGGGTTGTCACAAACAATCCTGGCGTTTTCGGTAAGATCATATCCAGTGATATTACTCTTTCCGGTAAAACCGGTACTGCACAGCAGAGTACCACACATCCGGACCATGGATTATTTGTGGGATTTACATCCGGCAATACTGGCGATAAAACGCCTGTGGCATTAGCAATCCGTATTGCAAACGGATACAGTTCGACCTTTGCAGCTGAAGTCGGCGATGGTGTTATGGAATACTATTATGGAATTACAGATCCGGATGAATTGATTACCGGAACTGCAAATGAAGTAACTGTGTCATCACACAGTGATTAATCAAATTCGCTAACAGAAAGCAGGAGGATTATTATGGGTGAAGTAATTGTTGTTACATCAGGAAAAGGCGGCGTAGGCAAGACTACTACCACGGCAAATATCGGTGCCGGACTATCTAGGTTAGATAAAAAAGTGGTTATTATCGATACAGATCTGGGGCTTCGTAATCTGGATGTGGTTATGGGGCTTGAGAATCTGATCGTATATAATCTTGTAGATGTAATAGAGGGCAAATGTCGAATGAAGCAGGCATTAATCCGTGACAGACGTTATGAGAATCTTTATCTGCTTCCTTCTGCCCAGACTAAAGATAAAAGTGCCGTATCACCGGGGCAGATCCGTAAGCTTACAGATGAGTTAAAAGAAGAATTTGATTATATTTTAGTAGACTGCCCGGCTGGTATCGAACAGGGATTTCAGAATGCGATCGCAGGGGCAGAACGAGCTTTCATAGTGACTACACCGGAAGTCTCTGCTATCCGAGATGCGGATCGCATAATCGGACTTCTGGAAAAGAATGGTATTCGCAAGAATGAATTGATCATTAATCGTATCCGGATTGATATGGTAAAACGAGGTGATATGATGTCAGTTGATGATGTGACCGAAATCTTATCCATTCCACTTCTTGGGATAATTCCGGATGATGAGCAGGTTGTAATCGGAACCAATCAAGGAACCCCTGTGATCAGTATACATTCGACCGCTGGAACTGCTTACAGCAATATTTGCCGCAGGATACTGGGGGAAGAAGTAGAATTTCTGGATTTGAACCATGCCCAGAATTTCCTGAGCAGACTCGCCAACAGGTTCCGTAAGAATTAGGAGGTTCCTGATAATGAAAAAGACTTCCGTACCAATTGCGAAAGAACGTCTGGAGGCACTGGTCGTCTCAGACCGGATTCAATGTAAGCCAGAAGAGTATGAGATGATCTGCAAAGAACTCTACAAAACTCTTTCAAAATATATGGCTGTTGCGGAAGATGAAATGCGGATAAATATAACCCGTTCAGAAATACACATTCAATTAATGGGAGAACAACATTGAGACGAATTAAATTTAGGAAACCATACAAATTAAAGAATTATCGTTTCGGACTGATCGCATTGGTTCTGGTACTTTCGATTATCGGCATACTTGTTGTAGGTAGTGCTAATGAATCATATCAGAGTAAACAGATACTTGGTGTGGTAATCGGACTGGTTGTCATGGCGATTGTATCTTTGATAGACTATGTATGGATTACGAACTTCTACTGGATCTTGTATGGAATATCAGTATTTATGCTTGCAATTGTACTGATTCCGGGAATTGGAGTCTATGTAAACGGAGCAAGAAGATGGATCAATCTTGGTTTTACTAATTTTCAGCCATCAGAGCTTGCTAAGATCCTTCTGATCATATTTTTTGCTAAATTTATTATGAAACACGAAGAGGATCTGAGTGAAAAACAGACGATACTGAAAGCTGTGATTTTAATTGCAATCCCGCTTGCATTAATCTTTAAAGAGCCTAATCTTTCTACAACAATCTGTACAGCAACACTTTTCTGTTTTCTGATGTATGTAGGAGGATTAAGTTATCGGTTTATTGGAACGGTGCTTCTGATCACCATACCTGTAGCTGTCATTTTCTTAAGCATTGTTGTACAGCCAAATCAGAAATTACTGGATAATTATCAGCAGAAGCGTATTCTTGCTTGGTTGGAACCGGAAAAATACGCAAGTGACGAAGCTTATCAGCAAAACAATTCCGTTATGGCGATTGGTTCCGGACAGCTTACCGGAAAGGGCCTTAATAATAACACAACAACATCTGTAAAGAACGGAAATTTTATTCTGGAACCCCAAACAGACTTTATTTTTGCAATTGTTGGCGAAGAATTAGGATTTGTGGGTTGCTGTCTGATAATTGCTCTGTTATTATTAATAGTAATAGACTGCATTCTGATTGGAACACATGCACAGGATACCGCAGGTAAGGTCATATGTTGCGGTGTAGGTTCGCTTATAGGGATTCAGACCTTCATTAATGTTGCAGTAGCCACTCAGATATTTCCAAACACAGGTATTCCGCTTCCGTTTGTCAGTTATGGTCTGACATCACTGGTAAGTCTGTATCTTGGTATTGGTCTTGTACTCAATATTGGTTTGCAGCCTAAAAAATACAAATAGAGAGGTAGAATGTAATGAACATAGGTTTAATTGCGCATGATTCGAAAAAAACTCTGATGCAGAATTTTTGTATCGCATACCGCGGTATTTTAAGTAAACACAATTTATATGCAACAGGGACGACAGGGCGTCTGATCGAAGAGGTAACCAACCTGTCTGTTCATAAGTATCTTGCTGGTCCATTAGGGGGAAAGCAGCAGCTTGGCGCACAGATTGCTCAGAATGATATTGATGCGCTGATCTTTTTGAGAGATCCTACAAATGCTAAGCCTCATGAACCGGATGTAAATGACGTTATCAGGCTTTGTGATATGCATAATATTCCGATGGCCACCAACCTTGCTACGGCAGAGTTGATTGTATTAGCATTAGATAGAGGAGATTTAGACTGGCGTGAAATGTACAGGTAAAGGCATCTCCGTATTTTCCGTTCTGGTATTCAGCTGTGCACTTTTGACCGGCTGCCAGTCTGAGAATACAGTTGCCAAATATGAAGCTGAAAATTATAATAATAATCTTTATGAAGGGCATTTATATGCAGAAGACCTGTGTGTCAGCAAAGACGATGTAGAGATAGAAGACTTTACCGGGGATTCATCTCTGCATGCAGCAGGACTTTTTAATATCGATGATAAAACTGTTGATTATGCATATAATATTCATGAGAAAATATATCCTGCCAGCACGACAAAGATTCTGACTGCTTTAACCGCTATGGAACTTTGTGATATGGACGAGATTGTTACAGTAAGCCAGGATGCCGCTGCATCAAGCTTTGACATAGAAGCGCAGGTATGCGGACTTCAGGAAGGTGATCAGATATCTATGGAAGCTCTTCTTAACGGCTTACTGCTTCATTCAGGCAATGACAATGCAGTAGCAATTGCAGAATATGCAGGTGATGGCAGTGTGGAAGATTTTGTAAATCTCATGAATAAGAAAGCAGAAGAACTTGGAGCAACGAATACGCATTTTGTCACCCCAAACGGTCTTCATGACGAGAATCACTACACAACGGCGTATGATATGTATCTGATTTTTAATGAATGCATCAAGCATCAGGAATTTATGGATATTATAAGTTCTGATTCCTATACAGCTGATATTACTGGTACAGATGGAACTGTCAGACAGGTAACCTGGTATCCAACAAGCTATTATGCCAAAGGAGAAGCTGCACTTCCGGATGGAGCAGAAGTAATCGGCGGTAAGACTGGATATACCGGAGAAGCCGGAAACTGTCTCATCCTTCTTGATCAGGATGAAAGTGGTAAACATTATATTTCTATCGTAATGGGGGCAGACAGCAAACCTCTTTTATATGAAGACATGACAGCAATTATCAATCAGATACCGAATCTTTCATAAATAGCATTTATAAAAGATAAAAATGAATGAAAGCATAAAGCAAAGAGGGGATTATCACATTGATACCCCTCCTTCTTATTGTATACATAAGCATTTCTTTATGATTCCATGGACTGAATTCGTCCATACATGCTGATCAGGTACAATCCACACAAACCGACTAACGCATAGATGATTCTTGATAACCAGGTGAGATTTCCAAACAGAAATGCTACAAGGTCAAATCGGAATATTCCTACCAGAAGCCAGTTGACTGCTCCAATGATAACAATTGTTAATGCGGTATTATCAAACCATTTCATGTAATGACCTCCTTTATGGTGAGGTTAAGCAGTAAGCAGATTACATACCTAACCGGATAATGGTAGTATGCACCTGAATGCAAATCTTCATACACTAATTTTAATATAAGACGTATTTAATTTTTAAATCCTGATATTGTACCGTCAGATTAAAGATGGTACAATAGCTTTGTTTAAAAAAGGGGATATAATGGGGAGGCGAATATTTTGGCAGATAAAAATCTGACGAATATACAGATCTATCAGAGGAAGACTAAATATAATATCGGCGTGATTCTTTTCGGAATCATTTTTATATATCTTGTAATAACAATTCTCGCATACGTTACCAATAAAAAGGTGTCCGTTTATGAAGTAAGAGAAGGTTCAATTTTAAAAGATAATGCCTACACGGGTCTTGTTCTCAGAGATGAACAGATTGTCAAGGCAGATTCTGATGGATATGTGAATTATTTTGTAACAGAAGGAAGCAAGGTCGGCAGCAAAACTAATGTATACAGTATTTCTCAGAACAAGCTGGGACTGGATGACCAGGATGCATCAACCAGTACAGAAGATGATTCTGCGTCGTCGGATCTTACAGCAGAAGAGCAGGCATCCATCATACAAAAAGCACATTCTTTTACAGAAAGCTTTCGTTCCCAGCAATATAATGATGTCTACAATTTTAAGAATACAATCACTGACGTCGTGCTAACGAATACAGCACAGAGCAGACAGGCCAGATTACAGGCACTCGTTGATGCAGGAACTTCAGGACTTACCGTGCACACAGCTGACAGCGATGGAGTAGTGGTTTATACTATTGACGGTTATGAATCACTGACCAAAGACGACGTCACAACAGATATCCTTGAAAAAAAGAATTATGAGAGTACAACTCTTTCGAATGATACCCTGGTAAATTCCGGTGATCCGGTGTATAAGCTTATCATGAGTGACGACTGGACCGTAGTGATTGAACTCAGTGATACTATGGCTCAGCAGCTTGCTGAACAGTCCAGTGTAAAGGTTAAATTCTCCAAGGATAATGAGACTACCTGGGCCGCACTTCAGATTTACAATACCAAGGATTCTAACCTTGCCTATCTGACTTTTGACCATTCTATGATCCGTTATGCCACGGAACGTTATCTGGACATAGAACTCATTCTGGAGGATGAATCAGGTCTTAAAATCCCAAAGACTGCCGTTACTGAAAAAGAGTTTTATATTGTTCCGCAGGATTATATTACCAGCGGAGGGGGCAGCAATAATACCGGAGTACTGGTACAGGGCAAAAAGAATTCCGTTGAATTTCAGGAAGCTACTGTATATTATCGTGATATAGAGACAGATATGGCTTATCTTGATATGGATAGTTTTAAAGAAGGTACTGTATTACAAAAACCGGATTCCGGTGATGCATATACCCTGTCTAAAACAGCTAAGCTTTCAGGTGTATATAACATCAACAAAGGCTATGCAGTATTCCGCCAGATCAACATTCTATGTGAAGGTGAAGAATACTATATCATAGAAGACGGCAATGACTATGGACTGTCGAATTTCGACCACATTGCTTTAGACAGTAAGAATGTACATGAAAATGATATTGTATTTTAAGGAGAGATTAAGATGCTGAAAGATAATTTTGACAAAGTAAATGCAAATATTCAGGCAGCCTGTGACAGGGCCGGTCGCAACAGAGAGGATGTCACGCTGATTGCAGTCAGTAAGACGAAACCAATTCAAATGCTTCAGGAAGCTTATGATTTTGGTGTACGCGTTTTTGGCGAGAATAAAGTTCAGGAGATTGTAGATAAATACGAAGCACTTCCAAAGGACATTTCCTGGCATATGATCGGTCATTTACAGAGAAATAAAGTAAAATATATTATCGATAAAGTAGACATGATCCACTCGGTAGATTCTCTGCGTCTTGCTGAAACAATTGAAAAAGAAGCAGCAAAAAAAGATCTTATTATAAAGATTCTGATCGAAGTGAATGTTGCAAAAGAAGAATCTAAATTCGGTGTTATGCCGGAAAAAGTAGAAGAACTGGTATCACAGGTTTCGCAATTACCTCACATAAGAATCTGCGGATTAATGACAATTGCTCCATTTGTGGAAAATCCTGAAGAAAATCGTATTTATTTTAACCGTTTACGTAACATTGCTGTTGACATCGAGCGTAAAAAATCGGATAATGTAATCATGAGTATACTTTCTATGGGTATGACAAATGACTATGAGGTTGCGATTGAAGAGGGCTCAACTATGGTTCGGGTTGGTACCGGACTCTTTGGTGCGCGCAATTACAACCAGGTCTAAAAACACAGGATAGGAGAACATATAAAATGGGAGTATTAGATAAGTTCCTTGATATTATGAAACTGAGTGATGACGATGATTACGAAGATGATGATTTCTTCGATGATGATTATGACGATGACTACGAAGACGAGAAACCGAAGAAAGGTATCTTCAGCCGTTTAATGAAGAGCGATGACGACGATGATTATGACGATGACGATTATATTGAAGAACGTTCATCCTCTAAGCGTTCGAACTCTACCGCGGTAAGTAATAAAGTGACACCGATGCGTCCTTCTAACAGAAGAGCTAACAATGTAAGCATGGAAGTCTGTGTGATCAAACCGGCATCTGTAGATGATTCTCGTGAGATCTGTGAGACACTGCTTAGCGGAAGAACTGTAATTCTGAATCTGGAGGGACTGGATCTTGAGATTGCACAGCGTATCATAGACTTTATTTCAGGATCTGCATTTGCTATTAGCGGTAATCTGCAGAAGATTTCGAATTACATATTCCTTGTAACACCTACCAATGTAGATATTTCCGGTGATCTTCAGGATCTTTTGGGAACATCTTTTGATTCATCATCAATGGGTTCAAGATTTTAATGAACAAGGAAGAACAGATGTTGCAGAAACGCCTGTTGGAATTGTCATCTATTGCATACCAGCGTGATATTGTAACATTTTCAGATTTTCTTAATTTAAATGAACTTCATATTTTACAGTCTATACCAAAGAATGAGCTTTCAACCAGATATGAGCTCTTTGGTGGATATGAATATGCGGAGCGTCAGATGGTTGCATTTCTACCTGATGCTCTTTGTTATGAATATGAATATCCAATCGATGTACTGCGTGTATCGGCAGTTCACAGGAAATATGCCGAATCACTTACACACAGGGATTATCTCGGTGCACTTCTCAATCTTGGTATTGAACGATCTAAGATTGGTGATTTGGCGGTGACGGATGATTCCTGTCTGATATTCTGCCATGCGGATATGAGTGATTTTATATATAAAGAGTTTACACGAGTTCGTCATACATTGATTTCAGTAGAAAAAATGCAGCTCAGCGAATTTCATTATATGCCAGAACGTACGGAGATAAAAGGAAATGTATCTTCAATTCGTCTGGACAGCGTACTTTCATCTGCATTTCCGATGTCCAGAAGTAAACTGGTCGGTTATATCGAAGGTGGAAAAGTATTCGTAAACGGAAAAATGATTACCAGCAATGGCTACCGTCTGAAAGAAAACGATATCATTTCTGTACGTGATATGGGAAGAATTCAGTATGACAGCGTCATCAGTGAAACAAAAAAAGGGCGGTATTTTATCCGTCTGTATAAGTATTAGAATTCCACAAATACATAAATATCAGGAGCGTATAATGACTCAGAATAATAATCAACCAAAAATTAATTACGTACCGGCATGTCTGCTTACTATCTTTGCTATCATTCTGGATCAGTGGACGAAGCACCTGGCTGTAACAAAACTTCAGGGAAAAACACCTTTCATTCTGATCAACAAAGTATTTCAGCTCTGCTATCTTGAAAATCGTGGTGCAGCATTTGGACTGTTACAGAATCAGCGTATTTTCTTTCTGATCTGTGCTCTGGTCATATTGATCTTTGCTATATGGATTTATGGTAAATTACCTAATGCACAACGGTATCTGCCGCTTCGTATCTGTATCATCGGTATCTGTGCAGGTGCAATTGGTAATATGATTGACCGGATATATCTGGGATATGTGGTAGATTTTTTCTACTTCAATCTGATTGATTTTCCGATTTTCAATGTGGCGGATATCTATGTTACGGTATCAACGATCGTATTAGTAATTTTGATCTTATTCTATTATCAGGAGGACGAATTTGAAGAACTGTTTCATCGTAGAAAATGAAGAGGGCAAAAGAATTGACCGTTATCTGGCAGAACAAATGCCAGATATGTCCAGATCCTATATACAAAAGATAATAAAGGATGGTCTTGTGACTGTTTCTGAGAAGCCTGTAAAAGCCAATTACAGGCTTTCTTTGTATGAAAGCATAAAAGTTACCATACCGGAGCTGAAAGAGCCTGAAATCGAAGCTGAGGACATTCCATTAGATATTCTGTATGAGGATCAGGATATAATTGTAATCAACAAACCAAAAGGCATGGTGGTCCATCCGGCACCGGGACATTATTCCGGCACTCTTGTCAATGCATTAATGTATCATTGCGGAAATGAATTATCGGGAATTAACGGAGTTATGCGCCCGGGTATCGTTCACCGAATTGATATGGATACTACCGGCTCCTTAATCATATGTAAAAATGATATGGCTCATCAGTGCATTGCCGAGCAGCTGAAGGAACATTCCATCAAACGAGTGTACTATGCAATTGTACACGGCAATATTAAAGAAGACCACGGAACTGTAAACGCTGCAATCGGTCGTCACCCCATTGACCGTAAAAAGATGAGCACGAAATGTAAGCAGGGGAAACACGCAGTTACACACTATACTGTAATCGAAAGATTCGGAGATTATACCTTTATTCAATGTGAGCTTGAAACAGGAAGAACACATCAGATCCGTGTCCATATGGCAAGTATTGGACATCCGTTATTAGGTGATGACGTATACGGTCCGGCGAAATGTCCATTTAAAAATCTTCAGGGTCAGACACTTCACGCAAAGATACTTGGCATCATTCACCCAAGGACAGGAGAGTATATGGAATTTGACGCTCCGTTGCCTGACTATTTTAATAATTTATTGCAAATACTTAAAAATAATTATTAATAGTTCAAATTAACTATACATTTTCTTCTGAATGAGTTATAATCATAGTATAGAAAGATTAAAAAGGAGCGTGATCCTATGGCAAAGACAAATACAATTATTACAATCGGACGACAGTTTGGAAGCGGCGGAAGAGAGATCGGATATATGGTTGCCGACAAGCTGGGTATCAAGTTATATGACAAAGAGATGCTTCAGAGAGCAGCGCAGGACAGCGGTATCTGCGAAGAATTGTTTGAATCTCATGATGAAAAACCGAGTAACAGTTTTCTTTATTCCCTGGTAATGGATACATATTCCATGGGATATTCCGGAAGCACTTATAATGATATGCCAATTAATCACAAGATCTTTCTGGCACAGTTTGATGCAATTAAAAAAATAGCTAATGAAGGACCATGTATTCTTGTCGGACGTTGTGCAGATTATGCATTGGAAGGTTATCCGAATCTGTTAAGTGTATTTATTCATGCTGATCTAGATGCCAGAATCAAACGTATCGCAAAAAAATATGATCTGACGGATGCAAAAGCAAAAGATCTGATCATCAAGACGAATAAGAAGCGTGCAAGCTACTATAATTACTATACCGATAAACGATGGGGTGATGCCGATAGTTATGATGTTTGCCTGGACAGTTCCGTACTTGGTCTGGAGGGTACAGCTGAAGCAATCATCAAACTCATAGAAGTAAAAGAAAAGGGCATCAAGCGTAATATCTGGCAATATGATGAATAATTATAATTAATGTAGAAAAGGGTGAGTCCATTTATCTGGATTCACCCTTTTCTCGTATAGTTAAAAAGCAGCTAATCCCCATTACTTTCTGATATAAGGTATACGTTCCGGCCATCCCGGAATATTACCATTCAGAATCGCAGTAAACATTCTCTGTTTGATACCTGGATACTGACGGTTCAAATCGGCTAACAGATCCTTTGCATATTGTCTTTTTGTATATCCATCGACCGGACAGGCACTTTTTACTACCGGAAGATTATACTTGTTCTTAAATCCGATCACATCTGCTTCGTCCACAAACATAATCGGGCGGATTACTGTAAGATCCATACGGTCCAGATATGTCTTCGGTGAAAATGAGTAAAACCTTCCCTCAAAGAAAAGCGAGAGAATCATCGTCTCAATAATATCGTCCTTATGATGTGCATACGCAATCTTATTACAGCCAATTTCCTTTACTGCCTGGTTCAATGCACCTTTCCGCATCTTGGCACAGAGAGAGCATGGATTCTTTTCCTTACGTTCCTCAAAAAGAATCTGTGCAATGTCTGTCTTTACAATGTGATATGGAATCTCCATTTCTCGGCATAATTCCTTGATTGGAGTGAAATCACACTGTTCATAGCCGAGATCAACAGTGATCGCGCTGAGTTCGAAGTGATTCGGATAAAAGCGTTTCAGTCCATGCAGAGCGTAGAGCAATGTGAGACTGTCTTTTCCTCCGGATATTCCCACTGCTATATGATCCCCGTCCTGAATCATCTGGTATTCATCTACAGCCTTTCTTGTGTGGCTTAGTAACTGTTGTAATTTCATATGATATTCTCTGATCCTTTCCTAAATCATCTTATTTGTAGATAACGATTTTTCCAAAGACTGCTTCACAGACAGTTTTGAAATCGCTTTAATCTTCACGCAATTTTACGGCAGAAGCGGCCTGTCTACGCCGGTTCTCGTCAATTGCTGCATAATGCTTTTTCGTAGTATTCACGTCCTTATGTCCAAGAACGTCCGCCACGAGATAAATATCACCGGTTTCCCGGTACAGTGATGTGCCATAGGTACTCCGAAGCTTATGAGGTGTGATTTTTTTATTCGGTGTAACCTGACGGGAATACTTCTTCACCATATTCTCAACAGCCTGTACACCCATACGACGTCTCTGAGTAGATAAGAACAATGCATTCTCATGCCCGGGAAGAGGAGAGAGAACCTTACGATCACCTTGCATATACTGCTTTAATGCCTCTGCAACCTCATTGCCAAAATAGACAACCATCTGATTACCACCTTTCCTGGTAACTGTAATTCCATTATTTTTGAAATCTACATCGGTAAGATCCAGACCAACACATTCCGATACACGAATACCGGTTCCAAGAAGTAAAGTGAGAATTGCCAGATCCCGGTCCCGGGTCTTTTCATAGTACTTAAGAGCCTGTCCAGACAGCGTAGAACCAGCAGATTCGACGTAATCCAAGAGCAATGCAACTTCATCCGCGTCCAGTCGTATAATCGCTTTTTCGTGCTGTTTAGGCATGTCTACGAGCAATGTGGGATTCTGTGTGATAACCTGATGCTTGTAATAATATCCATAAAAGCTCCGAAGTGCCGACATCTTGCGTGCAAGACCCTTTTCACCATTCGTTCGGAGTGCGTCATCATCACTTTTATATACCTTAAGGTAATCCATATATTCTTCAATGTCAACTGCTGAAAGCTTCTCCAGATCTGCCGGCTGAAACTGTTCAATACCGTAATTGCGATATACAGGGTTATATTCCATCAGATAATGATAAAATACCCGAATGTCATACGCATAGTTCAGCCTTGTACGAATAGATGAAGTATATTCGATTGCACGAAAGTAATCCTTAGCGAATGGAGGCAACGTCTTTAACAATTCTCTGAGACGCAATGTATAATCTATATTCGTCTGTTCATGATAGGTACGTTCCTTAGATGCCATAGTAATCCTCCTAAAAATATAGTCTGCATAGAGATGATCATTGATTTATAAAGATTTTTATATAAATCTTTTGGAAAAATCGGTATTTTACGTATAGATCTGTTTCACTTACAGTATATCCTATTTGCATTCATTCAGTCAATACTTAATAACCTATAGATGTGCCTATTCCTATATATAAGAACAGAACGATCATCTACCAGTATAATCTGATGTCTGACCGTCCTGACTCTGGGGTAAGTATATAAATATAAATGAGGTGTAACCATTCAATGTATGAACAGTTACTATATTTAAGAATAACGAGTATTCTAAATATCTACGCTAATCAATCTATAATCTTTATCTTAATGTTAATGCTTTATCGGAAATCCTGATCCGTATAAGCAACTGTCAGATAAGAGCCTTCCTGAATAGAATCACTGTCCAGATGATTGATCTCTTTTAATTCCTTAATATATGCTTTTACAGATGTACCTTCGTCTGCATAGGCACTTGCAATATTCCATAAGGTATCGCCTTCCTGTACCTCAATACTCTTATAGTAAGTAAAATTAACCGGTTCATTCTTACGGTCGTCATGTGCACTGACAAGTTTTCTTCCTGCAATAATACTTAAAATTAAAGCAATAATCATAGCTGCTACAAAAAAGAGCAACTTCTCTACATATACGGTACGTACTCTCTTAACTGTGCTGTGTGATCGTCTCATAATAAAATCCCCCTTTAATCTTTAATCTTTAATCTTAATCTCCCACTCTGTGAATATGTCGAACGCTCGTTCCGAACATTCGTTCATGTTTATATCTGAATTATATATAAAGAACACATGTTTGTCAATAGATTCGATTAAAATAATCGAACATATTTTCTAAACATTTGTTTGCTTTTTCACTTTTGCTATGGTAGACTTATATTAAAGTATCGGGGATATCCCCACTTATATTTAGTAATCGTTTAGTAATCGAAAGGAGTATGTTTCAATGGCACAGGGTAAGATTTCATCAAAACAACAAGAGATTCTTGACTATATTAAGTCTCAGATTCTTGAGAGAGGATTTCCGCCTGCTGTGCGTGACATCTGTGAAGCTGTACATTTGAAGTCTACTTCTTCTGTTCACTCTCATCTTGAGACACTTGAAAAGAACGGTTATATTCGCCGTGATCCTACGAAGCCAAGAGCAATTGAGATTCTGGATGACTCTTTTGCAATGATGCGCCGCGAGATGACCAGTGTTCCTATTATCGGTCACGTAGCTGCCGGGGAACCGCTTCTTGCTGAACAGAATATCGAAGACTACTTCCCTATTCCTGTCGAGATGCTTCCGAATGCGAATACATTCCTGTTAAAAGTACAGGGTGAAAGTATGGTGAATGCCGGTATCCTTAACGGGGATCTGGTACTGGTTAAGGAACAGCATAATGCGTCTAATGGAGAGATGGTCGTTGCCTTGATTGAAGATGGGGCTACGGTTAAGACATTTTACAAAGAAAATGGCTATATCAGACTTCAGCCAGAGAATGACTATATGGATCCGATCATTGTACCAGATGTTACGATTCTTGGCAAAGTAATTGGTGTATTTAGATTTTTCGAATAAATAATGCGAAAAAGATAATCGGGCAAAGAATAAAAACTTTGTCCGATTATCTTTTTGTTCTAAATTGTATGAAGTTCATATGCTCTTGTGCCAAGACCAATCTTCTCTGCATGAGCCAGGCAGGTCTCCCACTCCGCATCCGGATGTGTCATATGGAAATGATCGTGATGTTTATGTCCCATCTCTTTGATATTCTTATCAAGCTCACTGCCATCGATAACAGGCATCTGATTGCACAGATCTGCGCAGGCCTGATCCAATGCCACAGGATCAAACGATGCAAGCATACCAACATTAGGAATGATCGGAATATCATTCTCTGCATGACAGTCACAATTTGGTGATACGTCACATATCAGAGATACATGGAAACATGGTCTGTCCTTACATACCGCATAGCTGTATTCAGCCATTTTATAATTCAGCATCGCAACGGAATCGCTGAAATCTGCTGCAATCGCATCCTTTGGACAGACTGCCAGACATCTTCCGCAGCCTACACATTTATCATGGTCGATCAATGCTTTTCTTTCGGTAATAACCGGTGCATCATGTGCACAGATTCTCGAACAGGCACCACATCCTATACAGTTATCCTGATCCACACTTGGTTTACCGTCGCAGTGCTGTTCCATTTTACCGGCTCTTGAACCACATCCCATACCGATATTTTTAATTGCACCGCCAAATCCGGCTGTCTCATGTCCTTTGAAATGTGTCAGTGAGATAAAAACATCTGCATCCATGATTGCCTGACCAATCTTTGCTTCTTTTACATATTCGCCATTAATCGGAACAATCTCTTCATCAGTTCCCTTCAGACCGTCACCGATGATAACGTGACAACCGGTCTGATATGGCGAAAACCCATTGATGTATGCAGTCTCCAGATGATCCAGTGCATTCTTTCTGCTTCCGACATAAAGTGTATTACAATCTGTAAGAAATGGTTTACCGCCAAGTTCTTTTACATAGTCTGCCACAACCCTTGCGTAATTTGGTCTTAAGAATGCAAGATTACCATATTCTCCGAAGTGAATCTTAATAGCCGCATATTTTTCATGAAAATCAATATTTTCAAATCCGGCAGTCTTCATGAGTCTGTGTAATTTCTGAAGCAGGTTCTCATTCAGTGTTGCTTTAAATGTTGTAAAATAAACCTGTGATTTATCCACGATTTTACCACTCCTTTTACAAATCATCTCTCATAATTTCTTTTCCATCATGCCAGATGTGTTCCAGATTGTAGAAACTTCTGTTCTCTTTATCAAACACATGCACGATCACATCTGCATAATCCAGCAGGATCCATGGGCTGTTACCATTACCCTCTCGCTGCTTCATGGCAAATCCATTCTTATGCATCTGCTCTTCTACATTCTCTACCAGTGCACTGACCTGACTGTTGCTGTTTCCGGTTGCGATCACAAAATAATCTGCAATCGTAGAAACAGTTGAAATATCAATAATCTTAATATCTGCACCTTTCTTTTCATCCAGTGCATCATATATAACTTTAGCCATTGTATTCGCCTGATTCATATACAGTCCTCCTGCTTAAAAATTACCTTTTGTTTTCATAGTACTGACAAGTCTCTGCTGTCATAGGATCTAGCGGTTTCCCGGTACTGTTCAGATATCCCAGTGAATCATGCAATATCCGGTACAAACACGCATCAATATCATGAAATGCCAGATATCGCACATCATTCATATTCGGAAGTTCTTTCCTTCCCGGTTCCATATAATCAGATATATATATAATCTTATCCATCAGAGTCATCTCCGGTCTCCCTGTGGTATGATAGCGTATCGCATCCAGAATCACCGGATCCAAGATTCCGTATTTTTCTTCTGCCAGATAAGCACCAAGCTTTGCATGCAGAAGTCCTGGATTCGCATATTCTATATCTGTAACTGGAATCTCATGTTCTTTACACATACGTATCTTCTCATCCGAAGGGATACATTTGGCACAGTCATGTAAAAGTCCTGCTGTCAGTGCCTGTGCGAGATCTGCACCATGACACATTGCCATAGCTGATGCTGTATACATGACACCCAATGTGTGCTGATAACGAGGCTCATCCAGTTCCTTTTTCAGTTCATTCTGAATAAATGTAAGCTCATGATTCATTAATGTCATTGCACTCCTTTATACAAATGATGTTCTCTGATATATTCTTCTGCTTCGATTGGAATTTCGCCTGTCACAGAACCTCCTTGCTGCAGTCGGTTCCGCAGTTCATGAGATGCCATCGGAAGCACTGGCGTAACCAGAAGACGGAAATCTGCATTGTATTTGTGATTCAGCTCAGCAATCTTATCTTCCATTACCTGACGATTGTTTTTATCATCTCTGTATGCAGCCAAAATCGTACAGGTCGCAGCGATTCGCTCCGGATGCACCCACTGTTCAAACATAAACAGTGAATCCGCGCCAATGATAAAATAAAAATGATTTTCCGGATATTTTTCTTTAAAATATTCCATTGTCTGATAGGAATATGAGATTTTCTGCCGTTTAATCTCATAATCTTCCAGGCGAAAGTAATCATACTTTTCAATTGAACGAGTTACCATCTCCATGCGGTCTTCTCTCGTTGTCTGGAACACATTATCCTGTTTATGAGGCGGATTTCCATTCGGCATAAACCAGACCTGATCCAGCTTAAATTCACGATATGCATATTCTCCCAGCATCAGATGTCCGTTATGAATGGGATCAAATGTGCCTCCCATTATTCCAATTTTCATGTCTACTCCTCGATAGTACACATAAATATTTTATGGTAACTGTATCTTTTTCTTGTCGTCTTTGCCTTCTTTATACAGAACGATTTTCTTACCAATTACCTGTACAACCTGTGAATGTGTACGCTCTGCAAGAACTTTTGCCATTTCTTTCGGATCATCGACACAGTTCTGTAATACGCTGAGCTTGATCAGCTCTCTTGCTTCCAACGCTTCTGATACAGCCGCAGTCACTTCCGGTGTTACACAGTTCTTTCCAATCTGAAATACCGGATCCATAGTCATGGCAAGACTCTTCAAATATGCTCTCTGTTTTGTAGTCATTCCTGTTCTCCTTTATTTATAATAATCAAACTGGAGACCGTACATGCGTACGGTATCGCCTTCTTCAATACCAGCATCTTCCAGTTCTTTCAGGATTCCAGTATCCTTCAGGAACTTCTGGAAGAATACAAATCCCTTCTCTGAATCCAGATTGGTATAACCAAGCATTTTCTCGATCTTTGGTCCTTCTACGACATACATACCATCTTCTTTTTCTACAGTATACGGAAGATCCACGTAAATCAGTTCATCCTCAGGGAAATACTCCTGCTCAAATACGATCGGTGCTGCATCCAGATCCTTTAACTGATCGGACACATAATACAGAAGTTCATTCAAACCTTCTCCTGTAACACCGGAAATCGGAAACACCTTGTATCCCTGTGGCTCGAATTCATCTTTCAGACGCTTGATTGGATCATTCTCCGGATCACTGTAAATCGCATCGATCTTATTTGCTGCGATTACCTGTGGACGATTCGCAATATCAGCGTTATACGCCTTTAATTCTGCATTGATCTTGTAAATGTCATCGACCGGATCACGTCCTTCGGTACCTGCAGCATCTACTACATGGATCATCAGCTTAGTACGCTCAATATGACGCAGGAATTCATGTCCAAGACCCACACCTTCTGACGCACCCTCAATCAGACCCGGAATATCTGCGATTACAAATCCTCTTCCGTCCGGAAGATCTACTACACCGAGATTCGGGTTCAGAGTGGTAAAATGATAGTTCGCGATCTTTGGCTGTGCATTGGTTACTCTTGATAAAAATGTAGACTTTCCTACATTTGGAAATCCAACCAGTCCCACGTCTGCAATGACTTTAAGCTCAAGATTAACCCAGAGCTCCTGGGATGGCTGTCCAGGCTGTGCATACTTGGGAATCTGCATCGTAGATGTCGCAAAATGCTGATTACCCAGTCCTCCACGTCCACCTTTCAAGATTACCTGTCTTCTGTTGTCGCCGGACATATCTGCAATGACTTTGCCGGATTCTGCTTCTTTGACAACGGTTCCTTCTGGCACTTTCAATACAATATCTTCTGCGTCTTTTCCGTGGCAGCGTCTCTTACCACCCTGCTCACCGTCTTTGGCGGCATATTTACGTCTGTGACGATAATCCTGAAGTGTATTTAAGCCTTCATCCACTTCAAATATAACATCGCCTCCACGTCCGCCGTCTCCACCATCGGGACCACCATTTGGCACATATAATTCACGACGAAAACTTACATGTCCGTCCCCGCCTTTACCGGATCTGATAAATATTTTTGCTCTGTCTGCAAACATTGCGGTTTTCCTTTCCTGAAATATAACGAAAGTGCTGTTCCATAACTGTAATCAGTTACTTCGCAGCACCCTCCGTAAGTCTCATGTCTAATTACTCTGCAACTGGGTAGATAGAAACCTGTTTCTTATCTCTTCCTTTTCTCTCAAAACGAACAACGCCGTCAACCAGTGCGAACAATGTATCATCGCCACCGCGACCTACATTAACTCCCGGATGAATCTTTGTTCCACGCTGTCTGTAAAGAATGTTGCCAGCTTTTACAAACTGTCCGTCGGCTCTCTTAGCACCAAGTCTCTTGGACTCAGAGTCACGTCCGTTCTTTGTAGAACCTACTCCCTTTTTGTGTGCGAAATACTGAAGGTTTAATTTCATCATTATCGTTACACCTCCTCAAATGTTAAGTGAATATATTCTTTATAGTCCTGATCGTCTGCCATATTCTCGAATCCGAGAATCATCGCAGACAACAATAGTTCGGTTTCCTTCGTCGGGTTTTCTTTCAGCCTCAGATCAATGAGTCCTTCAGATTCATTGGTCGTCAGTGAAAACTTCGCTGTAGTTAACATTTCGATTGCATTACAGGTATTAATTACCAGCATGGATATTCCGGCGCAGATAATATCTTCTCCGGCATCCGCATACTCAGCATGTCCGATTACAGTAAAACCGATACATTCATTTTCTTTGTTACGATAAATCGTTACATGAGTCATGAAAAATCTCCGAATTAAGCGTTGATCTTTTCAATCTTAACAGCTGTGTACTGCTGTCTGTGACCATTTTTCTTATGGTATCCAGATTTTCTCTTATACTTGTAAACGATGACTTTTCTGGCTTTTCCGTTCTCAACTACGGATGCTTCAACAGTTGCACCAGCTACTGTAGGAGCTCCTACTTTAAGCTCTCCGTCGCTTACTGCAAGCACCTGGTCAAATGTATAAGTTTCGCCAGCCTCTACACCAAGCTTCTCTACTTTAATGATATCGCCTTCGGCTACTTTGTACTGTTTACCACCTGTTGCTATAATTGCGTACATATGGCACCTCCTATTATCATTACTCGCCAACTACGGTGATCACACGCTATGTGCAATACTTATTACCTCATTGTGCGGCATACTTGATTATAATAGCATAAGCTTGCTGTAAAAGCAAGCTTATTACCAAAAAATATTTTATTTTTTTAAAGCAGATGAATTCCATGCTTTGCTGTCTCTTCAATCATCTCATTCGGCCACAGAGAAGACTGTACTTCTCCGATATGTGCCTTTCTCAGATAATACATACAGATACGCGACTGTCCGATACCTCCGCCAATTGTATATGGCAGTTCGCCGTTCAGCAATGACTTCTGGAATGCAAGTTCCTTGCGTTCTTCACATCCGGCAATTTCTAACTGTTTCATCAGAGAATCTTCGTCTACTCGGATACCCATGGAAGAAAGCTCCAGTGCAATATCAAGAACCGGATAATATACGATAATATCTCCGTTCAGCTCCCAGTCATCATAGTCAGGTGCTCTTCCATCATGCTTCTCACCAGAGGCCAGCACTTTACCAATCTGAGAAATAAAAATTGCACCTTTTAATTTAGCATAAGCATATTCTCTTTCTTTAGAGGTCTTATCCGGATACATATCTTCCAGTTCCTGCGATGTAACAAATGTAATCTCATCAGGGAGTATTGCTTCTATATAGTTGTATCTGCGTGACATGTAATCTTCTGTATCTTTTAATGCAGCATATACTTTCCTAACGGTATATTCTAATGTTTCAGTATTGCGTTCTTCTTTGGAGATGACCTTTTCCCAGTCCCACTGATCCACGTAGATAGAATGGATATTATCTGTGTCCTCATCTCTGCGGATCGCACTCATATCTGTGTAAAGCCCTTCTCCTGAATGGAATCCGTATTTTTTCAACGCATAACGTTTCCATTTCGCCAGAGAATGTACAATCTCTGCCATGTCATCATTCTGTTCTTTAATACCGAATGCAACCGGGCGCTCCACACCGTTCAGGTTATCATTCAATCCGCTCTCCGGCTTTACAAATAGCGGTGCAGACACGCGGGTAAGATGCAGGTTCTTAGCAAGTGAACTCTGGAAATGATCCTTAATTTCTTTGATTGCTACCTCCGTTTCCCGTATTGTAAGTGGAGAGAAATATCCCTCCGGCATAATTATCTCTGCCATTCTCTTATTCCTCCTTAATTTTCCGGCTGTCCGGAATCTTCGTACCAAGTAATTTTTCTGCGTTTGTGTGGAATATCATCTGTTTTTCTGCTTCTGTAAGACTCGTTGATTCCAATGTCTGCACAAATTCTTTTTGTCCGCCCCATGGGGAATCACTGGCAAAAAGAATACGGTCTGCGCCTTGTTTACGGACGATACGTATGAATTGTTCTTCAGCAATATGTCCGAATACAACACCGGTATCAAACCACACCGGTGCTCCGACCAGATACTTTTCAACATCGTCCCACATCATGAGACTGCCCATATGTGCAAGTACCAACTTTTCCGGATGAACTGCATCAATCATCTTTACAATCCTATCGGGTGTGCAGTGTGTCAGCTCTTTGTAACCCGGATCAAATCCACAATGAACACTTACAATTAATCCCAGTTCACTCGCCACATCAATAATCCGTTCACATCGAATATCATCGATAAATGTTTGCTGATAATCAGGATGTAATTTAATGCCTTTAAATCCTTGATTTTTTAAAAACATCAGTTTCTCACGGACATTTTCCGTATCCGGATGGATTCCTCCAAACGAAAGTAATCTGTCCTGACCACGAAACTGCATTGCAAACCGGTTAATCGAATCAAACTGCTCCGGCTTCGTAGCTACAGGAAGAATCACGGAACAGTCAATCCCTGCCTCTTCTGACGAAGTCTGCAGTCCTGCCGCAGTACCATCTGTATACGGTACCGTCTCGCAATTCGCCTCCAGAATTGCAAGCGTCTTCTTTACAATCTTCTCCGGAAATATATGTGTATGAAAATCTATCATAACTTTTATATTCCTCTTTTCGTATATTAAATCTTTATTATTACAACTGTGTCATTACAAAAATGTCATAAATTGCTTTGATTGCATTATCAAAGTCATGGTTTCGCACGCCAATGATAATATTCAACTCACTGGATCCCTGATCGATCATGCGCACGTTCACATTGGCATGTGCCAGTGCTGAAAAGATTCGTCCGGAAGTACCACGGGTAGACTTCATACCGCGACCTACCACAGCGATCAGTGCAAGATCAGATTCCATTTCCACAAAATCCGGTTCTACTGCGCGGTGGATGCCTGCCACAACTTCCTGTTCCTTTTCTTCGAACTCATCCTGATGTACCAGAATTGTCATGGTATCAATACCTGACGGCATATGCTCAATAGAAATACCATTATTATCAAATACTTCCAGCACACGCTTACAGAATCCTACTTCTGAGTTCATCATTGCTTTTTCAATAGTAATAGAAGCAAAATCCTTCTTACCTGCGATACCTGTAATGACAAAACGCGGCTTTCTGCAGGTTGCCTCTACGATCAGTGTACCTTTATCTTCCGGTACGTTCGTATTACGGATATTGATCGGAATACCTTCTTTACGTACCGGGAAAATTGCATCTTCATGAAGTACAGATGCTCCCATGTAAGATAACTCTCGAAGCTCACGGTATGTAATCACATCAATTGCTTTTGGGTTCTTTACTACGCGTGGATCAGCGATCAGGAATCCTGATACATCTGTCCAGTTTTCATACATGTCTGCATGAACTGCCTTTGCCACAATGGAACCCGTTACATCAGAACCACCTCTGGAAAATGTTTTCACCGTTCCATCATATCCTGCTCCATAGAATCCTGGAATTACTGCTTTTTCGGTATGTGCCAGACGCTCCGACAGGATCTTCTGTGTCTTATCTGCGTCAAATCCACCCTTTTCATTAAAGAAAATCACTTCTGCTGCATCGATAAATTCATAGCCAAGATAAGCAGCCATGATCATACCATTCAGATACTCTCCTCTGGACGCCGCATAATCGCGTCCCACCTTCTTGCTGAAATTCTCGCGGATCACCTTAAACTCCTGATCCAGGCTCAGATCCAGCTTAAGTCCGTCAATGATTTCCTGATAACGGGCTTTGATCGCATCTAACTGCTCATCAAAATCTTCTTCCTGGATTGCCAGATGATAGCAGCTGTACAACATATCTGTTACCTTTGTATCCCCGGAAAAACGTTTTCCCGGTGCGGATGGTACCACATAGCGTCTGGACTCTTCCTGACGGATAATGGCTCCCACCTTTTTAAACTGTTCTGCACTTGCCAGCGAGCTTCCTCCGAATTTAACTACTTTTTTCATTCTTTTGTAGACCTCCATAAATCTCGAATTGTGTTACCGGTTGGCTAACCTCTTATCACATCACCAAATTCTGCATTTGCAGCTTTCTTCAGGTCTGCCGGAGCAAGCTTTATCTGCATGCCAAGCTTACCGCCGCTCACATAAATCTCATCAAAATCCCTTGCGCTTTCCTGAATAACAGTCGGAAAACTCTTTTTCATTCCAATAGAAGTACATCCGCCACGGACATATCCTGTCACCTTGGTCAGATCCTTCAGATGCAGCATCTCCAGTGACTTCTCACCAACTGCCTTGGCTACCTTCTTAAAATCAATTTCATCTTCAATTGGGATTACAAATACATAATGACTACCTGTCTTCCCTGTCGTCACAAGTGTCTTAAATACCTGCCTATGATCCAGATTTAATTTATCTGCCACCTGGATACCATCTGTGAATTCATCACACTCATAGGTCTCATAAGTATACGAGATCTTCATACGGTCAAGAATCCGCATGGCATTGGTCTTAATCTCTTTTTTACTCATTATCTTACCTCGTTATCGTATGCTTTGAAGCTGTATATGCCACTATTCTGCTTCTAGTTCATTACTATACCACTTGCCACGGCACTTTAGCAAGATAAAATATCCCAGCCAAGTGATTCTAATGATACAAATCTTGGATTTTCGGACTTAGGATTCTTCGCATAAACTTCTCTTCTATGATAATGAAGCTTCACCTCTTCTTCGCCGACATATTTTAAAAATGTCTCCATCACAAGATCCGGTTTCAGGTTATTCTCACTTCCCGTCGCAAGCTGCATACAGATTCCCGAAGGCTCCATATGCATGTCATAGATCATCGGACGGATGTCCACTTCCTTTTCACTGCGCTTCGTCTTCTTCATAACTTTAATCTCCGGTTGCTCCAGAAATGCAGCGAGCGCTTCATTCCAGTTATCAGGGAACACCGGTGTCACACTATTATGTTCTCTTAACGCTGTCTCTTCCATATCTTTTGGCACGATCAGGTAATCCGCAGCAGCTACCAGCGTCATACCGCTGTATTTTTTCTCATCCTGAATCTGTCTGAAACTTACGACATCGATACCGTCTGCCATTGTTTGATTCAACTGTCTGACCGCATCCTCCGATGTAATATCCCCCGCAAGCTCAGTATCCAGATATTCCCCTTCGCTTGTCACGCCAAGTCCGAGCGGCTGTGCGAAAGACATGATCATATGAGGACTGTATCCTCCGGTAAATGCGATCGGGATATCTGCGCGTCGCATTGCCTTCTGGAAGAAACGCATCACATCCAGATGTCCAATGTATTTCAGAATGCCGTATTTGCGGAACTTAATTCTTACTTTCAATGCAGACACCTCCTTTCCATTTTGCCACACCGCATCCAGAACACTGCATACGGCAGTTCGGTGTCACTTCGCCCTTCATGGCGCGATCCCATTCTCTTCTGAGGAACTTCTTCGTCACGCCGATATCGATAAAATCCCATGGAAATACTTCATCTTCCCCGCGTTCCCTAAGATTATAAAATCCAATCTCAATACCTGTATTGTCAAATGCCCGCATCCATTTATCATTATCAAACTGTTCACTCCAGGAATCATAGATACATCCCATGCGATAAGCTTCTTCGATGACTGACGCTATCTTGCGATCACCTCTGGCAAATACACCCTCCAGCACACTTACCTCAGCATCATGCCAATTGTAACGCAGACTCTTTTTATTGAGCTGATTAAGAAATGCATGCTTTACAATTGCTGCACGTTCAATATAGTCTTCGTGATTCAGCATCGGTGCCCACTGGAACGGTGTAAATGGCTTCGGTATAAAGAACGAAGAGCTTGCTGTAATCTGGCATTTGCCATTTCTCTGATCCTTTGGAATCTCATAATATCTTCTGGCAACCTTATCTGCCAGAACAGCAATTGCCTCCATATCTTCCTCTGTCTCAGTCGGAAGTCCCAGCATGAAGTAAAGCTTTACTTTGTTCCATCCACCTTCAAATGCCTGTCCGGCTCCGGAAATGATATCCTCTTCCGTCAGACCTTTATTAATGACGTTACGCATCCGCTGGGAACCAGCCTCCGGTGCAAATGTCAGACTGCTCTTACGGATATCCTGCACCTGGCTCATTACATCCAGCGAAAATGCATCAATCCGGAGAGATGGCAACGAAATATTGATTCCTTTATTTTTAAAGTTATCGATCAGGAATGTCACCAGTTCCTTTAATTCACTGTAATCACTGGTACTTAAGGAACTAAGAGATATCTCCTCATGACCTGTATTCTTCAGCATATTATATGCATACTGCTTCAGCGTCTCGACGTCACGTTCTCTGGTCGGGCGGTACAACATACCAGCCTGACAGAATCTGCAGCCACGAATACAGCCGCGCTGTACTTCCAATACCACACGATCCTGCGTCACTTTAATATAAGGAACGATCGGTGCCTGCGGATAGGTCGTGTTCGTCACATCCATGACTACCTGCTTGTGGATCACGGACGGTGCATGCTTGTTAACCGTGAAAAACTGATCGATCGTTCCGTCTTCGTGATAAGTCACATCATAGAACATCGGAACATAGATGCCATCGATCTGACAGGCTTTCTCCAGAAAGTCCATACGCGATCCGCCATTTTTCTTATTCTCTTTGTACGTATCCAACAGTTCATCATAGACCGTCTCGCCCTCACCGATATAAAACATATCGAAAAATTCTGCAATCGGCTCCGGATTATACGCACATGGACCACCACCGATCACAATCGGATCTTTCTCGGTCCGGTCCTTCGCATGAAGCGGAATGCAGGCCAAGTCTAACACCTGCAGAATATTGGTATAACACATCTCATACTGGATCGTGATTCCAAGAAAATCAAAATCACGCACAGGATCCTGCGATTCCAGTGCAAACAGCGGAATCTTCTCTTCCCTCATCACTTTATCCAGATCTACCCACGGAGAATACACGCGCTCACACCACACATCATCCCTGCGGTTGAACATATCATACAAAATCTGAATTCCCAGATGGGACATACCAATTTCATAGACATCCGGGAAGCACATTGCAAAGCGGACATCTATATCATCCAATTTTTTGGTCACTGCATTCACCTCGCCACCGATGTAGCGCGCCGGTTTCTCTATTTTCATCAAAATTTCGTCACTTAAAGCTAACTTTCTCATTCATTACTCCTTGATTTATACATTACAATGATAAACTTTAAATCATATTGTTTCATTGTAGCATGAATCCAAAGCTTCGGCAAATTATCTTTCAACTATTTTGCCGTCTTCTATATGAATAATTCTTGAGCCATACTCAGCCAATGACAGATCATGCGTCACCATGATAATTGTCATTCCCTTTTTATTCAAATGATTCAATATTTCCATAACTTTTTTAGAATTTTCGCTGTCCAGATTACCGGTCGGTTCATCTGCTAACAGAATCTCCGGTTTATTGGAAAGCGCCCGCATAATTGATATTCTCTGCTGTTCTCCTCCGGATAACTGAGAAATGTGTTTCTTCTCAATAATATTTAAAAGCGTTGATTTCCCACTTCCGGAACTACCATAGATACATACGAATTCACCGGAATCAACTGTCAGATTTACACCCTTTAATACGTTCGTTTCTATATCTTTTCCGTAATATGTTTTTCTTATATTCATTAATTCAATCATTCTATCACCTAATACCCATTCAATAATTCTATGATTTTCTTACGTTTCAGTCTTTTATAATTCATTCCGGACACGACAATGGTGATAAAGCAACAGATGCATAGACTTATAACAAATGCCATTGGACTTCCCTGTACTTTGATATACCCTATCATGAGTCCGATATCCATATAGTAAGTAGCTATATACCCGATAACCACTCCAAGAAAAGTCCCTATTCCATTCATCAATGCAATTTCCAGCAATATCTCACAGAATATTTTTTTATAATCTACACCGCACGAAAGGCTGATGCCATATGTTTTCTCACGCCGGTCAAACAATAACCGGAAAACCGATAACATTCCCACAAAAAATATCAGCAAAAACAAACCACCCAGATGCATTAATAATTGTATAGATTGTTTTACTTTATACCCATTATTCTGCAAATCAATTTCCGGCGAATAAATACGATAGGAATATGCATTTCCATGAATTTCTGTCAGATAGTTCTCGATCTTTTCAAATGTTGTATCACTTACTTCTTTTGAATTCCATTCCATATGAATATATGCCATTTCTATCTCCTGTTCCATTTGCCGCATATATTCTAACGGAACAATCACGCAATTTTTAAGTTTTATATCTGCGACTTCTGTTTTCCATGACTGACTATTTATGTCTTTTGGCAATTTCTTAGAAGTTAATCCAGTAACAAAATGTCAATAGTTTTTTAATCACTTTTTTCAAAAATAAGCAAAAAAATAGAACGCATAGATTTCTCTATACGCTCTACGTTCAGATTTCATATTAAATTTTTGCGTCTTGTGAAT
>ERZ773103.726-NODE-726-length-37430-cov-6.091666_pt1 | contig 37430 bp, 27 predicted proteins | sample MGYA00511118_ERZ773103 | MGnify/ENA primary metagenome ERZ773103 (study PRJEB29015, sample SAMEA2737821) | human gut metagenome | biome: human gut; feature: human-associated habitat; material: faeces | place: China | collected 2012 ... | reverse complement strand
CAAGTCCATATGCAAGTGCTGCTGCTGTCGGCTCGTTGATGATACGTTTTACATCCAGACCAGCGATCTTACCTGCATCTTTGGTTGCCTGACGCTGAGCATCGTTGAAGTAAGCCGGTACAGTGATAACTGCTTCGGATACTTTCTCGCCAAGGTAATTCTCAGCATCTGCTTTCAGTTTCTGAAGGATCATTGCGGAAATCTCCTGTGGAGAATATTTCTTTCCGTCGATCTCTTTCTTGTAATCTGTACCCATCTCTCTTTTAATAGAAGAGATTGTTTTCTCTGCGTTGGTTACTGCCTGACGTTTTGCCGGCTCACCTACCAGTCTTTCTCCTGTTTTTGTGAAAGCTACTACAGACGGTGTAGTACGTGCGCCTTCTGTATTTGCGATAACTACCGGTTTACCGCCTTCCATAACTGCTACGCAGCTGTTTGTTGTTCCTAAGTCAATACCAATAATCTTACTCATGATGATTTCCTCCTGTTTCAATCTTTCAGTCTATCTGTAATCCTTTAGTTTGCTACTTTTACCATACTGTGTCTTACTACGGAATCATGGTATTTATAACCTTTCTGGAATTCCTCAGCCACAATATTTTCTCCCAGTTCTTCATCTTCCACATGCATTACTGCGTTATGAAGATTCGGGTCAAATTCTGCACCTGCTGCCTCGATAACGGTAACACCGATCTCTTCCAGCGTTGTCATCAGCTGTTTGTAAATCTTTTCCATACCTTCTGCAAAGGCGCTTCCTTTTTCCTCTTCCGGAATTGCTGTCAGTCCTCTTTCAAAGTTGTCTACAACCGGCAGAATTTTTTCTATGATGCTTTTGGCACCTGTTTCAAACATCTGACTTTTTTCTTTTTCTGTCCGTTTCCGGAAGTTATCGAATTCAGCCATCTGTCTTTTGACTCTGTCTGTCAGTTCTTCGATCTGAGCATCCTTTTTGTCTTTCTTTTTTTCTTTTCTTTTTTTCTTTTTGGAATCCTCCTCAGACTCCTGTGCGTCTTCTGCTTCTGTCTCCGCAGCTTCTGCTGTTTCTGTTTCCTGTGCGTCTTCCGCTTCTTTTGCTTCTGCTTCAGATTCCTCTGCTACAGTTTCCTCCAGATTTTCATCTTTCAGATTTTCTTCATTTATTGCCATCGGAATACTCCTTTCTATTCATCATTATCATCTTTATGGAATGCCTGATCCAGCTGGGTCTTTAACGTTTTCAGATTATCCATTACATTTTCATAATCCATTCGTTTCGGTCCCACGATACCGATGGTACCGTGCATACCGTCTCCCAGTTCATAGGTCGCAGTCACAACACTGCAATCTTTTAATTTCTGGATAGGGCTTTCATCGCCAATGTAAATCTGGATTCCGGTGTTTTCCTCATTGGAAACCGTTTCTTCCAGAAAGTCTTTCAGTTCTTTCTTCTCCTCAAATGCGGAGATAAATTCGCTTGCTTTCTGAGAATCACTTAATTCCGGATATTTAAAAATATTTGTGGCTCCGCTGGTATACACCTCCAGCTCTTCATCCTCCCGGATGGCCGCTGCGATCGCATCGAGAATCTCTTCTACGATCACACTGTGGATACCTGCTTTTTCCTTCAGGATCGATATGGTACCCAAGTTAATCTGTTCTAATGTCAGACCATTTAAGCTTGTGTTCAACAAGATATTTAATTTCAGAATCGCTTCATTATCTAATGGTTCATCAATAGGAAGCATTCTGTTTTTTACAATGTTGTTGTCAAGAACAATGACTGCCAGAAGCTGATGCTCATCTACCGCAGACAGCTGAATGAATTTTACTTTACCACCCTGACTTTTCGGTGCGGCGATCATTGCTGCATAGTTGGTATTTGTGGCAAGCATCTTTGCCATCTGTTTTAATACCTGTTCCATCTTTTCCGTCTTCTGGATGACAAATTCTTTCATCTCGGAAACTTCCCGGTCCTTTTCCACCATCAGGTTATCAACATAAAACCGATAGCCCTGATCGGAAGGAATCCTTCCGGCTGATGTATGTGGTTGGACGATATATCCAAGTTCCTCAAGATCCGCCATTTCATTACGGATGGTGGCTGAACTCAGGTTCAGATCCGAATATTTTGATATCGTTCTGGATCCTACCGGCTCGCCGGTCTGCAAGTAGGTGCGGATAATCGCATTTAATATTTTGGTTTTTCTTTCATCTAACTCGTTCATCCGCTTCCTCCTGTTTGTGTTGTTAGCACTCATTTCTTTAGAGTGCTAATATGTTCTGTACATAATGTAGCACTGGGGCAAAATAATGTCAACCCTATTTTTTAATTTTTTTCATTTTCCGGACTAAGCCTCTGTTTTTATGCTATACCTGTTTTATTTTCTTTCCATATTTACTTCTGTATTACCGGTCTCTCCTGAAAAAATTTCTATCTACTTTTCAATATACAGCTTCCCATTGTACCCATTTATACATGGCAAAACTAGCATACACCCCATTCTAACGAACTTTATATTATCTATTCTGCCATTACCATTTACGTAGAACGAAAAAAAGGATCGTATCGACTCTGCTTTCCTTTTCCAGTTATCTGTTATCCCTTAAAAAGAAGCTTATCAGCCCATACGATCCTTCTATTATTTACTTTTTCTATTATTTTTACACGCAGTTTTCTAAAACCGGTCGACATACTCCAATACCCCTGTCAGGTCATCTGCCACACCATCCAGAATCTTTTTCAGCTCTTCATCCGGTTTAGACAGATCCGGCACCATAACAACATGACAGCCGGCACGATGCGCAGACAGTACTCCATTTGGCGCATCTTCTACGGCAATCGCTTCCTCCGGTCGGATGCCAAGCTGTTCACATGCATACAGGTAAACATCCGGGCACGGTTTCCCGTGTTTTACCATGCTGGTGGCAAGAATCCGGTCGAAGGAATCTCCAAGTCCTACGTCTGCGAGAAATCCTTTTGCCCGTTCCAGCACGCTCGCGGTTGCAATGGCGGTCTGAATGCCTTTTTTACGCAACGCATCCAACGTTTCAAAAATGCCTTTTTTTACTTCGATCGGATGCTTGTCTGTATATTCTTTCATTAATACCTGGCGCAGCTTTCGGATCTTTTCCTGATCTGCGGTTGGTCCCAGCACTTTTTCAAAATAATCCTGTGCATATTCCCAGCCGAGGCTGCGCAATCCCAGCAGATCTTCATAAGAGATTGTAAATCCACTCTGCTCCACTGCCAGTCCCCAATATTTTGTATAAAGCTTCTCCGTATCCAAAACAGTTCCATCCATGTCAAATATTACTGCTTTTATCATTCTAACTGCTCCTTACACTTTTCAAGATAACTTTATCTCATTATATATGTGGTGTTTTCGATTACCTATAAACAGCATTTTCTTTATATAGAAAAAATAGCATTTACTTATCTAAACGCAAACCTGCACTAACAATCTAACAAAAATTCTGCCAGCACATAGTTGCTCACATCAATGCCTTTTTCCGTCAGCTGCACCATTCCTTCATAACTGCGAAGCAGCCCCTGCTGTTCCAAATTTTTAAGCACCTGTCCATACACGCTTTCTATGTGCATTCCAAACTGCTGTTGAAATGTTTCTCTGGAAACTCCTTTCATCATACGAAGTCCGAGAAACATATATTCTTCCATCTGCTCTTGTCGTGTCAGACTTTGCGGATCCGGTCTGTCATATGTCCAGTGCAGGTAGGAGTCCATATCTGCCGGATTGCTATAACGACAGTTAGCGATCAGTGAAGATGCTCCCAGTCCCAGTCCGAGATAATCCATCCGTTCCCAGTAACCTACATTATGACGGCATTCTTTTCCAGGCTTTGCATAATTGGATATCTCATAACGATAATAACCTTTTTCTTTCAGAAAAGCTTCAGTCAGATCATACATTTGCCGTTCCATCTCTTCTGTCGGAAGAAACTTTGGCACTTCTCCTTTTTCACGAAGAAGTTCGTCAGCCTCATATTTTTCATAAAAAGGCGTTCCCTCTTCTATTATAAGGCTGTATGCGGAAATATGCTCTGGTTTTAACTGCGTCACTTTTTTCAGCGTCCGTTCCCAGCTTTTTACCGTCTGTCCCGGAAGCGCTGACATCAGATCCACATTGATGTTCTGGAAACCACATTTCCGTGCCAGATCATATCCAAATAAGAATTCTTCATACGTGTGGATCCTGCCCAGCTGCTGCAATTCCTGTTCATCGGTGGATTGCAGTCCAAAACTGATCCGGTTGATGCCTGCACGACGGTATGCCTCCAGTTTTTCCCTGGACACCGTACCCGGATTACACTCAATGCTGATCTCCGCATCCGGAAGTATCTGAAATGCCTGTCGAACCGTCTGCATGATATCAACGATCTGTTGCCCGTGAAGAACAGATGGTGTTCCACCACCAAAAAAGATGCTGCTGACAGAACGTTTATGGAATGATTTTCCAAAATATCGGATCTCTTCTTTCAGTTTATGCAAATAAGCAAGCTTTGTCTCACTGTCAGCAGTCATGGACAGGAAATCACAATATCCACACTTTTTCATACAAAACGGAATGTGTATATATAACTCCAGCATCGCTTATTTATCATCCAGCTTCAGAACGCTCATAAATGCTTTCTGCGGAATCTCTACATTGCCTACCTGACGCATACGCTTTTTACCTTCCTTCTGTTTTTCCAGAAGTTTTCTCTTACGGGAAATATCTCCGCCGTAACATTTTGCAAGTACGTCTTTGCGCATCGCTTTAACGGTCTCACGGGCAATGACTTTGCCGCCTACGGCTGCCTGAATCGGAATCTCAAAAAGATGTCTCGGGATCTCTTCTTTCAGCTTCTCACACATCTTCCGTCCACGCTCATAAGCGCTGCCGGAAAATACGATGAAGGAAAGAGCATCCACTTCTTCTTTATTAATAAGAATATCCAGTTTTACAAGCTCAGATTTCTCATAGCCCTTCATTTCATAATCAAAGGAGGCATATCCTCTGGATCTTGACTTCAGTGCATCAAAGAAATCGTAGATGATCTCGTTCAGCGGCAGATCATATTTGATCAGTGCTCTTGTCTCTTCAATATACTCCATACTGATGTATACGCCACGGCGTTCCTGACACAAATCCATGATTGCGCCGATGTATTCGCTGGTAACCATGATCTCCGCAGATACAACCGGTTCTTCCATATAGTCGATTTCGGACGGATCCGGAAGATTGGACGGGTTAGTCAGTTCGATAACAGTACCATCTGTTTTGTGTACTTTATAGACAACACCCGGTGCTGTCGTTACGAGATCCAGATTATATTCTCGCTCAAGACGCTCCTGTATGATCTCCAGATGCAACAGTCCCAAAAATCCACAGCGGAAGCCAAAGCCCAGCGCCAGTGAAGTCTCCGGTTCAAACTGTAAGGCAGCATCATTCAGCTGTAATTTCTCCAGTGCATCCCGAAGATCCGGATATTTTGCACCATCTGCCGGATACAGACCGCAGTATACCATCGGATTTACTTTTTTATAACCAGGCAATGGTTCTGCGCATGGATGTTCCCGGTTTGTGATCGTATCACCCACCCGGGTGTCTTTTACATTTTTGATGCTGGCGGTAATGTAACCAACCATTCCGGCTGCCAGTTCATCACATGGGATAAACTGACCTGCGCCAAAGTATCCCACTTCTACAACATCAGCGGTAGCTCCAGTCGCCATCATTTTGATCGGTGTTCCCACTTTTACCGTTCCTTCTTTGATCCTGCAAAATACGATAACGCCTTTGTAGGAATCGTACAGGGAATCGAAAATCAATGCCTGCAGCGGTGCTTTCGGATCTCCCGTCGGCGCCGGGATTTTCTCTACGATCTGTTCCAGTACCTGATCAATATTCAGACCCGTCTTGGCAGAGATCAGCGGCGCATCCTGGGCTTCAATGCCGATCACATCTTCGATCTCTTCAATAACACGCTCCGGCTGGGCGCTTGGAAGGTCGATCTTATTGATAACAGGCATGACATCCAGATCATGATCCAGTGCCAGATACACATTTGCCAGTGTCTGTGCTTCCACACCCTGTGCCGCATCTACGACAAGAATCGCTCCGTCACAGGCTGCAAGGCTTCGGGACACTTCATAGTTGAAATCCACATGACCCGGCGTATCGATCAGGTTGAAGATATATTCTTCACCATTTTTCGCATTATAAATGATACGAACGGCCTGAGATTTGATCGTAATTCCACGTTCCCGCTCCAGATCCATATTGTCAAGCACCTGAGACTGCATCTCACGGCTGGTCAGCAATCCCGTCTGCTCGATAATACGGTCTGCCAGTGTTGATTTTCCGTGGTCTATATGGGCAATAATACAAAAATTTCTGATTTTACTCTGGTCTATTGTCACAGTATGTTCCCCCTGCTCTTTTCTCTTTTTATCGTTACACATTTATCTCACAATCTTCAAATTCTTATATTCATAATAACAACCTATTTAAATACACTTTATCATGAACACAATATCCCAAGATTATAATCAGAGTTAGTATAGCACGGCTTTTCTTTATTTGTCCAGAAAATGATAGCAACCCAGCTTATTTCCCGGACAGTACCTGATGCAGAATATCAGCAAGCGGTTCCATGGCATTTTTTGCCTCCTGTACCGTATTGGTCTGGGCTCCCACTTCTACTAAAAGAGATTTGGGGCAGAAATGCATGTTATATCGATATCCTTTCAGATAAATATGTCGTGAAAAGCCCGGATATGTATTCATGGCCGCCAGCTGCATTTTTAAAGAAAATGCCAGATTATCTTCAATATAAGGATTGTACAGATAATCAATATCCCCCACCGCCGTGGTCCGGCTGAGTCCGTTAAAAAACATGATCTGCGCCATGGGTACACCGTTTTGTTCTGTCACAAGACGCGTCCCCTCCGGTACTCCATCCCGGTGCAGGTCGATGACTACTTCTATGGAAGGATTTTCTGCAAGGATCTCCTGCAGGGCAGGCGCCGCATTGGAATAGGCATGATCCCGGTCATTGACATCGTACTGTCCTTTGTGATGGATGACCTGATAGCCGTACTTTTGTGTCAGAAGATCTGTAAGCACATCTCCCACGCCCACTACGGATGTCGCCTCATCCCCTTCCACCGAATCTGCATATCCTTCCTGAGAATGGGTATGATAGACCAGGATCTGCGGTTTGGACGCATCCCCTTTTAAGGTACAGTCTTTTGCCAGCAATTCCGATGCATTCAACTGCTGTGCAGTAATCGTTGTGGTTTTGTCAACGACATAACATTTTTGCAGCAGATAATCAAAATCATTCAATTTTTCTACCGACAGGTTCCCAGTTGTCTGAACTGTATTCTGCTCCTGCTGTCCGTTCTGCCCATCTGCCTGCGCTGTCGCCGTGGAACTGTCTCCCGGCTGTCCTTCATCTGCCGCCTCCTGTGCCAGAATCGCTTCATAGGTAATGGTACTTTGCGTACTCGTCCCATAATCCGTTTCCGAATCTTCACATAATACCTTTTCCCTTGCCAATGTCGGGGAAATATTTCGGAACAGGGAAAAGCAGGTCTCATATCGGATATTTTCAAAAGTGTTTCCATATTGCAGCCAGATCATCACTGCCAGCATGACGGCAAATACCCCCAGACTGCATAAAAATTTTTGAATTGCTCTCTTTTTTCGTTTTCGCTCTCTTCTATCCCTCAAAGTAATCAAACGTTTCATTCCTATCTACTCCTGCTGCCACTGCGCAGCCTGTCAGAGTATATTATATGAAGCGTTATTCCCTTTTATGACTGTTTTATTTTTGATGATACCCTTTTTTGAAAATATTTATATTTTTTATAGTCACATTACTATAACATCATTGTGTGTCTAAATATTGCAGTTCATATAAATATTCTATCTATAATCTAAGATAATCTTGCCTCTCCAAGGAATGCCATATTCAGACCTTCTGCCACGGTAAAGCTCATCTGCGCAATGGCGGCATCGATGTCCTTTGGCGTCATGAACATATTATTCAGCTGTGGCGAAAGAAGTTCCCGGATCAATTCCCGCTGTTCTGCCTCATCCAGCGCTTTCCACGATCTGTTCAGTGCCTGCACAGAATCCATTTCTTCCAACGCATCCAGAAATCCGGTCATAGAATCATTCACAATCGTTACCGCTTCCACGACGGTAGGAATCCCAATGGCGATCACAGGGATACCGATAGATTCTTTCGTAATACTGTTTCTGTGGTTTCCGACTCCGGAACCGGGATTGATCCCTGTATCTGTGATCTGGATCGTTCTTCCCAGACGTCTGGCGCTCCTTGCCGCCAGCGCATCAATGACGATCAGAAGATCTGGGTGTACATTTTCCACCACTCCCTGAATGATCTCCACTGTTTCCATACCTGTCTGACCCATGACGCCGGGAACAATGCTGCTAATCAGCGGCGTATCCGGATCTTCATAAGCGTAATGACCGTATTCCTTTAACATATGTCTGGTAATACATAGATGATCCACAGTCTGCGGTCCCAGTGCATCCGGCGTAACCATACGATTTCCCAGACCTGCGATCAAAACGGACAGCTCTTTTTCCTGATGGGGCAGCATCTGACGAAGCACCCGTGCCAGCTGTGCAGATACATCCCGGTGTCCCCGTTCTTCTGCCTGACTCATGGAAGATGCTTCTAATGTAATATATATCCCTTTCGGTTTTCCCATTTTGCGGGCGGCATTTTCTGTTTCAACAATAACCGTCGTGATACGGATATCTTCTTTTTCCATATATTCTTCACTGACTTTAATTCCATGACATTCTTTTTTGTCACTCCGAATCCGCTCATTTTCTTCCAACGCAAGGTCTGTACGCATTTCATTTCCCATATGCCCGTTCCCCCTGTTTTTTCTATACGCTTCTATTTTTTCATACACTTCACAAAACGATCTATATATCAAAAATGTATTTCCAAGCTACTTCCTCTCAAAGATTCCGTACATATCTGCTGTGGATCATCTTTCAAACGCTGGCAAACATTCCTTTTTCCATTGTTCTCATATTTTTTACATTTTTTTTCAAATTATGTATTGACATTTCATACTTCATCCAATATTATATATGAGTATGTTTACATTAGAACGTCCGCTTTAATGAAACAATATTTTAAGCAGGATTTACCCTCTATAGATTCTGCGATTCAGATATGTAAAGCATGGGAGGTATACAGATTTGGCTAACATTAAATCAGCAAAAAAAAGAATTATCGTTACAGCAACTAAAACAGAAAGAAACAAAGCAATCCGTTCTCAGGTAAAAACAGCTATCAAAAAAGTTGAGACCGCTGTTACTGCCGGAGACAAAGAGGCAGCTACTGCAGCTCTTGCTTCTGCAACTTCTGTAATCAGCAAAGCTGAGACAAAGGGTGTTTACCACAAAAACAATGCATCCAGAAAAGTTGCTCGTTTAGCTAAATTAGTGAACACAATCGCTTAAGATTCATTAAAAGCAATTTATAAAAAGAAACATCTGGCCCCGTCAACCAGATGTTTTTTTTATAGAAATAAGCCAACCGCTATCTTTAATCTATTTCTTTTTTCATTGATAGCTGCTGGCTTATTTTATATCATTCTAAATTTTATAATATCCATTATATCGTCAAAGTTTTTCACTTAACAGATGTTTTCTCTGCAAAAATAATCCATGTCATATTTTCACACATATGCAAAACTCTATCCATAAAATCATATCCTGACCGATATTATGAAACATCAGCACTATTCTGCTTTTTCTGTTCTTCGCCCCAGATGGCATGCTCATTCTTCTCATTTGTACGAATCTTAGTTGCAGACCGCAATTCGTAACTGAAGATTTTGCCATCTCCCACATTACCGGTATAGGCCGTTTTCTGAATCGTCTCAATGACCATTTCTTCCCATTTTTCAGAAGAAACAACAATCTCCAACTTAATCTTTGGCAACAGATTGATCTCTACCTCAGAACCACGCACATATCGCTTCATGCCACGTTGGGTACCACATCCCATAACCTGGGATACGGTAATACCATTTACACGTACGGCATTTAACGCTTCTTTTACATCCTCAAATTTTTCTTCATTAATAATCGCTTCTATCTTTATCAGCATTACAGATTCTCCTTTTCAAGCAAACACCATGCCATATACATTAATCCCAGCCATTGAAAGACGGATATGCTTTCTCGCCATGTTCTGCGATATCCAGACCGATGGTTTCTGATCTCTCGTCCACACGAAGTTTTGTAAAGATTCTCACCAGTCCGACACATACGAACGTTCCCACGACCGCAATCGCAATCGTCACACCAATACCGGCAAGCTGTGCAAGGAACAGATGCACATCGCCAAATACCAGTCCGTCCCAGCGTGCCACACTGTTGATAGATGACTTTCCAAAAAGTCCGGTAGCAATACCACCCCAGATACCGCCGATTCCATGGCATCCAAAAGCATCCAGTGCATCATCAATCTTCAATTTCTGTTTGATCAGTTTTACCATAAAATAACAGATCGGGCTGACTGCCGCGCCGATAATAAAAGCAGACCAGATCGGTACAAATCCTGCACCCGGCGTAATCGCCACCAGTCCTATGACAAGGCCGGTGGATGCACCGACCAGTGTCGGTTTCTTTTCTTTGATCACATCCAGGATCATCCAACTGAGCATGGCTACTGCTGCTGAAATCGCGCTTGTCATAAATGCATGGGCTGCAAGTCCGTCTGCTTTTAATGCGCTTCCCGCATTAAACCCAAACCAGCCAAACCAGAGCATGGCTGCGCCCAGTACAACAAACGGAATATTATGTACACGGTAAACAACTTTATTATACCCTTTTCTGCGTCCAAGTAAAATAGCCAGTGTCAGAGCTGTCACACCGGAACTGATATGTACCACATTTCCACCCGCAAAATCTACAGAACCGATGGAAGCAAGCCATCCTCCTTCTCCCCACACCATGTGAGCCAACGGATAATATACAAGGACAGACCAGAAAGCGATAAACAAAAACAGCGCTTTAAATTTCATACGACCTACCAGCGCTCCTGTAATCAGTGCCGGTGTAATGATGGCAAACATCATCTGAAAAGCAATATATACAAAATGCGGTATACTGTCTGCATAAGGTCCCACATCATTCATTCCTATGCCGTGCAGAAATGCCCAGCGAAAATCTCCGATAATACCTGCATGATTCCCTCCAAAAGAAAGCGAATAGCCAAATGCTACCCACATAGCCACTGCAAGCCCCATGATAAACACACACGCCATCATGGTATTAACCACATTTTTTCTTCTTACCAGACCTCCATAGAAAAATGCCAGTCCCGGTGTCATAAAAAACACCAGTGCCGAGCATATGATCATAAAAGCGGTATCTCCTGTATTCATACTCCTGTCCTCCTGTTGCCTGTTCTATACCCAAAATCATACGACAAAAAAGGCGTCCGGATAGTAACTATCCAGACGCCTTTGTCTTGACTTTTTGAATTTTAGCACACAAAATCTGATTATGCAATACTTTTTTATGCTTTCATCAAACTTTTTTAGGTTGCAGCACAACATTTTTCTCATTACCAGAGATTTTTTACATACCATATTGATTCCATGCCAGTTGCCTCGCCACACTTCGTTACATTTATGTCGGACATTGCATTTCTTTCAGTATTTACTCCATACACGAAATGATCATCAGCTCTACCGCTAGCTGATCGTTCATGCGACCTGTTTTGACATTTTCCTCCGCCTGCACACCCAGTTCCAATGCTCTGCGGATCTGTGCCATGGTAAAACTTCTTGCCTGTCCCAGATTCTTTCTGACGATAAATACCGGAATAGATGCTTTTTTTGCGATAATTTGGTTATCATATCCCTTGCCACCAAGATCTTTTACCTGCATCAGGATCTGAAACTGACGAACGATCAGAAACAGGATCCGCATCGATGGTTCCTTCAATGCCAGCAGGTCATAATACAGGTTCAGGGCTTCTTTCTTCTGTTTGCCGGCAATGGCATCGATCATCTTAAAGATCTGATTTGTGATCTGACCGGTGCAAACATCTTCCACATCCTGCACGGTAATCTCTGTCCGTCCCCAGGTATAACTGATCAGCTTTTCCATTTCATTTTCTATATTTTCCATAGAAGTGCCGCATCTGGACATAAAAAGTTGCAATACATTCCCTGTGATCCGTCGCCCTTCCCTTCGCAGCGCCTGCACGATCCATTTCGCCAATACTTCATCTGTCTGCACACGAAATTCTGCTACTCCGCCTAAAGCCTTTACTGCTTTAAACATCTTCCCCCGCTTATCAACCGCCTCTTCTACAAAAATAAGTATCGTCGTCTCTGGCAGTTCCGGCAGATAGGCAGCCAGTTCTTCACAAGATGTCTTAAAAAAGCCACTGTTCTCAATCAGTATCACACGATGTTCTGCAAAAAACGGCAAAGTTTCCGCAAGGTCAATGATCTCTTTCGGATTGATCCCTTTCCCCTGAAACTTTGACAGGTTCATGGTATCATCCGGGTCTGTTACCGCATTCAGCAGTCTGTTTTTATACATATTTTGAAGATAAGGTTCATCGCCATACAAAAGGTATGCCCGGCGATAGATTCCATTCTTCAGATCTTCTTTTAATTTCAGCATATAGGTTCCTCATTTACTGCTCATTCTTCTTCCTGTTACAACAGTTTTATTTCTATTGACATTACCCACTCAACATTAAAAGGGGCATACTTTTATTTTTAATGACTGCTGTTTTCAGGTCGTACTGGTATTATACCAGATTTTGTAATATTCTGACATTTATTTACGTTTGTTAATCTGAATTTTTCCTTCTTTGAAAGTCACTGTGACCTGTCCTTCTTCCATCGTCTTATGAATTTCTGTTCCTGCTTCTTTCATACGTTGCAAGGCTTCTTCATGAGGATGTCCATACCGGTTCTTTTTTCCGCAGGAAATCACGGTATAATCCGGATGCGTCGCCTGCAGGAACTTCTCACTGCTGGAATTCTTCGAACCGTGATGGGATGCTTTCAGCACATCCAGAAACTGACCGCGGATCCCCGGCTGTTCTGCCAGCCATTCTTCCTGCGCACTTCCCATATCCCCAGCTAACAGCATCCTTACGGTTTTATATTCTGCCAGCATTGCCAGAGAACATTCATTGCGGTCTTTGGCCGCTTCCGTTACCTTTAAAGCACCATTTCCATCGTTACTATCCCTATTCTGGTCTACATCTGCATAAAAAGAAATCCTCATATCGCCAGACAAAAGATATGCTCCCGAATCCACTTCTATCACTTCTGTTCCCTGTTCTTTCGCCAGCTGCATGAGCTTCCACCAGGCATTGTCATGGGGCATCCCACTGGAAATCAGAAGATTGCGTACCTTGTAGCCGGAAGAAAGGATTTCTTCCAATCCACTGATATGATCCTCATCCCCGTGAGAAACGATCCAATAATCTATCGCTCGGACTCTGTGATATTTCAGAAACGGAAGAATCTCATAAGTGCCTACCGCGCTTTCACTGACACTTCCCCCATCCACGAAAAATGTTGTCCCGTTTCCGCTGTTAAGGAAGATGCCATCTCCCTGCCCCACATCCAGAACGTCCATACGAAATTGTTTCGCTGGCGGACACTGGAAAATGAACGTCAGAAAAATAACCGCTCCCAGCAAAAATACTTGCCCCAGATGCAAAATTTCCAGTTTTCTATCTATATCTGACTTTAGCATATTTGATTCTACAGCTCTTTCGTGTTTTTGAATGTTCCGTTTCCATAAGAAGCCTGCAAAAAACAAGGCACAAAAATAGATACCTAGCATCCACCGCTCCGGTTGTCCGGTAATCCACACTCCGGATAATGGCAGCTTCAAAAGCACATTACACACCATCTGAAAAAATCGCAAAATCCAATGCCCCGGCACAAGCAACAGCCAACTAAATGGCATACCTGAAGCCCCGACCATTCCACCTGCCACACCGGAAGACAGTAGCACACCGGTAAAAGGAAGCACCAGCAGGTTTGCAGGAATACTGTACAATGGAATCTGATAATAAAAATATGCCGTCAGCGGAAGTGTCGTCAAAAGCACCGCGCAGCTGCCCCAGAGCCGACTTAACGCTTTCTTACCGCACACTGAAAAAATCGCAAAAACATTCTGTTCCTTTTTATTTTGTTCTTTCAGATCAACACCATTTCTAGGAAGAGTTTTATTTTCAAGAACATCTTCTTTTTTCCACTTCATCCGATCAAATCCTGCCGCACCCATAACTGCAAGATAAGAAAACAGAAATGCCGCATTCCACAGTAAATACGGGTTACACAGCAAACTTATCATCCCCACGCAGGCAAGCCCACAAAATGTATCATATTTCCGCCCCGTAACCTGCGCTATAAGGAAGATCATAAACATGCCTCCTGCCCGCAATGCAGAGACCGACAGACCACTGAGCATGCAAAACAGCAGCACACAGCCACCAGAAGCCAACGCGCTGCCTTTCAGCCCCACTGTCAGCCTCCTTAACAGACGGTATATCCCCATACCGATCACAGAAATATGTAATCCTGAGACAGCCAGAATATGAGAAATCCCGGCATTGGTATACAACTGCTTTGTCTCCGGTTCCATCCAGCTTTTATCTCCCAGAACCATAGCAGACAGGATTCCCGCATCTGATTCCGTCAGCATCGACTGATAATAGGCTACGATGCGGTTACGAAGCCGATAGATTTTCTCCTGCATAACCCATACACGGGCATCGATAACATTTATATCGTCAGCATACAGCACTGTTGCAATTCCAAGGCTGTGATAATAATTTCGTTCATCAAATGCCCCTTCGTTGCTGGCCTGCCCCATCCATCGCATACTGCTTTTTGCCTGTATAACCATCCCCATACTACCCATATCTGTTTTTGTTTTCAAAATGATATTCCCTATATTTTTTATTACCTGATTTTGTATCTTATGATTTTTTACCCCCTGATCATTTTCTATATAAAATCCACTTTCATCATCGCTGACTGTTACTTCTTTTTCTGTTCCCGCTTTCCATATCATCCCCTTTCTCAGATAATAAAGATACTGCTCTCCTTTTTTCTCTTTTTTGTATATCTGTCCTTGTAAAATAATATTGCTCTCCTCCGGAATCCTCTGTATTTTCTGAAACGACTGCTGACTGTGTGCAAAAAAACCTGCCCCAAGACAGAAGAAAGCCAGAAGCACGATGCTCCTGACTATCTTTTGTGTAAGTAAACATTTTCGATTGTAATTTGTTACCACCAGTACTACAAGACCCACGGCCAACATCCATAACGGCTCTTTTGCCACCACAAGGATTCCCAGAAGAAGAGCTGTCCCCATACACAGAACAAACCGTCTGCTCATCTGTCTCTTCTCTCCATTCTGTTCCAAACTAATTACCAATATTATTCTTCGGCGAAGCTTCATCTACTACTTTTACGTTCTCATTTTCTTCTGTAACAAGCTTCAGATTCTGTTTGTACTGCTCGGAAAGAGAATATTGCTCCCGATAAATCTTATCCGTCGTTCCATTTACTGATATCTGCACGGTATCTATGTTTGGCAGATCCGTCAGGGAATCTACGATAGAGTAGATTACCACATCCTCAGAAATGTTAAAATCATAATTCAAAAATCCCTGGTCGAGATTAACCAGACAGATTCCATCCATAACTGATACATTAATCAGCTGTGTCCCTTTCGGAATAGCACACTGGGCATTCTCTGATTTCGGTGCTTTTAAAAGCCGCTCCAGAACCAGTTTTTCCACAGACATATTACTGCTGTAATATACCTTCTGTACTTCCTTAACCAGACTTTTTCCATCCGTTGATGCAAAATACAGATTGATCTCTGTTTCCTGAATATTTTGAATCTCCTCTCCCGGATTATCTACAAAACTATCTGAAACCATCACACCAATCGCATTTCCATTATGATCCTTCAGATCTTTTCCTTCCACCTGAAAAGAAACGCCTGTAATCCCGTCCAGCTGAAGCAGTGTTTTTGTAACTGCACTCCGACACAGCACCTCTGACACACTGTCCATTTTTTCATATTCCTGACTGAAATCAACATATGCTGTTTCATCTGTAACAGAACAGTCCAGCAGAGATACGTTTTTCGGAATTGGATTCAGATAATCCACACTGTCCGTTTCACTGCTCATTGTCTGTATCAATTCTTTTATATCAGACTCCAAATCCGTACCTTGTAGTTCATATTCCTTTGCTACCAGACCATCCTGCTCTTTGCTCACATAAAACACCTGAAATGCACCGGGATCTTTTTTCTTTTCACATCCACCCAGAACCGGCAGAATGCCTAAAAGCAGGCACAGCAAAATGACTGCCGCTTTTTTTATATGTTTCTTCTGCATGATTCTCCTATCTTTTATTTACTCACATAGTCATATGAAAAGTATTTTTCACACTAATGTCCATTCCCTAGCTGTCAGCCAGAGGCATAAATAGCTATGAAAATGTATTTTCCACACTACCCTTCAATGTAGTTTAACGGGATTCGGACAATAAATGTCGTTCCCTCTCCTTCTACACTGTGTACCTTGATCGCGCCACGGTGAAGAATCACTACATTTCTTGTAATTGCCAGTCCCAGACCTGTTCCACCGATTTCTCTGGAATGAGATTTGTCCACACGGTAAAACCGTTCAAAAATATGTGACTGTGATTCTTCCGGAATACCGATACCGGAATCCTCCACTTTCACATAAAAATGCTGATGATCCGCATTTAATGACACGTGTACCCATCCTTCCGGACGATTGTACTTGATTGCATTTTCGATCAGATTGGTCAATGCCAGAGAAATCTTAACCTCATCCACTTCTGCCGTGACTGGTCGGAAGCTTTCCAGCACCAGTTCCACATCTGCTTTTTTGGCAATCGGACGCAACCGTTTCATGATCTGCTCCAGCAGATCATTGATATTCATAGACTGAATGTTCAGATCTGCGGAAGATTTATCCAGTTTGACCAGAGACAACAAATCATTGATAATCTTGTTCTCCCGGTCGATCTCATCGCCAATATCCTGCATAAATTCCTTATACAGTTCGATTGGAACATCCTCCTGCCCATTCAGCGAATCCGCAAGCACTTTCATGGAAGTCAGCGGCGTCTTCAGCTCATGGGACACATTGGATACAAATTCCTGCCGGGAACTATCCAACAGCTGCATCTGTTCAAGCATCTGTTTACAGGATTTGGAAATCAATTCTGTCTCCGTATAAGAATTGACCGGATCAAACTCATCCGCAAATCCCGCCTGCACATCACTGATAGAACGGTTCAGCCGTCTGAACGGTTTGACCATCTTTCCGGAAAGTGCAAATCCTACAAAAAAGATGACAATTCCCAAAATAATCTGCCATACAAGAAACCAGTTTTTCAGATAAGCAACCGTTTTGCTGATACTGTCCGTAGACACACTGACCAGCATCACGCCTTCTACATTTTTCTGTTTGGCTGTAGTATCTGTCAGTGGCAGTGTCAGTTCGATGTAACGGCTGTTTTTGTCATACTTTGACACAGACTGCCCCTGATAGGAATGAAATACCTCAGCGGACAGAATCGTTTTTCCATCATCCAGACTGTATGTATCTTTCACGATACAAAAATCGGAATTGATCAGCACGACTCTTCCATCATATAACGTTGAAATCTGATCCAGCTGGGTCGTAACAGTATCCTGCGATGGATTGGCCAGATAATCAGCTGCCATGATCTGCGCAGCTACCAGTTTTGCCTGACTTGTGATTTCCGAAGTACGCAGCTCCACCGCACGTTTTTCATATCCATGTACAACCGTTGCACGAAGCAGTGCGCATGGAAGTACGCCAAACGCAAACAGAAGCAGGATCATACGCATTCGAAAGCTTTTTAAAAACTGAACTAAAAAATGTATCATTGGATATTACACCTGCTTATCTGAACGGTAATAATAGCCGACACCCCATTTAGTATGTACGTATTTCGGCTCACTCGGTTTTGCTTCCACTTTTTCTCTCAGACGACGCACATGTACATCTACAGTTCTCACATCCCCCGGATATTCATAACCCCAGACGAGATTCAGCAGGTTTTCCCGACTATATACTTTGTTTGGATTTTTCACAAACAGCTCCATGAGATCAAACTCTTTTGCCGTAAGATTAATCTCTTTTCCAAGAATATACAATCTGCGGCTCTCACAGTCGATCTTCACATCTCCGTCTTCGATCACATTCGGATTCTTCGGTTTTGCTTCCTGTCTGGAAGTACGACGGATGATCGCTTTAATCCTAGCTTTTACCTCAAGGATGTTAAACGGTTTCGTTATGTAATCATCGGCTCCATACTCCAGTCCGAGGATCTTGTCCATATCATCGCCTTTTGCTGTCAGCATAATGATCGGCACCGAAGAAAATTCCCGGATCTGCTGACACACTTCAAATCCATCCATCTTCGGCAGCATCACGTCCAGAAGAATGATGTCATAGGATTTTTCTTTTGCCATCTGCAACGCCTCTTCGCCGTCATAGGCACAATCCACTTCCATATCATCCTGCATCAGACTGAACCGGATTCCTTTCACGATCAGTTTTTCATCATCCACTACAAGCACTCGCCTGGCCATTTATACGCACCTCTCATTTATTTTTCAGACAGTGATCCTGTCTTTTAATTTTTCATAGGTTCCTTCTTTGATGCCATCCACTTTCATCAAATCCTCTATGGATTGGAACTTTCCATGTTCTTCTCTGTAGGAAATGATATTTCCGGCTTTTCCCTCTCCGATTCCGGGAAGCGTCATAAGCTGTTCCCGGCTGGCGGAATTAAGATTGATCTTACCTTCTGTCTGTCCAGAACCGGAACTCTCCTCCGTTCCCGTTACATCCGCAGGCAATCCCTGAGCTTCTTCTGTGGATGGAATGTATACCATCTGACCATCCTCCAGAAGCTGTGCCTGATTTACCGCTTTTAAGTCCGCATGTTCTGTCAGACCTCCGGCTCTCTGTATCAGGGTACAGACTCTCTCCTGACGGTTCATTTCATAAACGCCTGGATTGATCACTTCGCCGCAGATATAAACATACAACACCTCTGTGTTTTTCTGCCCATCCACACTGTCAGTCCCACTGTTTGCTGAATCCTCTGTTTGCGGTAAAGCCGTATCATCGGTCTTTTTTTTATCCATATCCGCAGTGGTAACAGACAGCTCTGTCTCTGCATCATGTCCCAGAAGCACCTTCGCTTGTTTTTCGCAACCGCACATAAACAGGACGCAGATGCTTATCATCAGTACGATCAAAATTATTTTAAAATAACCTCGCATGTTTCTCCTTTACAGCCTTCTGCCATAAAAGCGTCCCTGAAACATCCTAAGCATTATCATAAACAAATTTTCACGTTATTACAAGGGAATATTTTCTTAAGTTCCAGGATTTTTTACTCTTTCTGAAATACAAGGATGCCCACAATGGCAATCCCGATGCCGATCAGCTTCCTTACAGAAAACGGTGTCCGCTCCATGCCAAACAGTCCGATCAGTTCGATCAGGTATGCCGATGCGATCTGTGCCACTACAATAAATAATACCGCCCCCGCCGGGCCAAGGCTTGCCATACTTTTTACTACGGTCAGGGTAATGAACGCTCCCATAACACCACCCAGCAGCAGATACCGGGGCTGTACATCTCCAATCGCAGTGAAGGAATGACGTCCTGTTACCGCCCAGCCCACCAGACATACCACCAGTGCCGTAAACTGTACCCAGCAGTTTGATACCCACAGCCCTGTCTCTTTCGTAACACCGGTATTAAATACCCCCTGCACACTCATGAGAATACCGGAAAAAATCGCAATTAAAAATCCAACCATAGAGCCCTCCTGAACGTTTCTTTCCTGTCAGTATACTCTGTTGGTTGGATTTTTATACATGTCAACAGCACCTTTTCCTGTTATGTATCTCTGCCAGAGATGGGAAAACACTGTCTGTATGTTATCTGTCTTTCTACTATAAATTACCGTAATACAGCAACTACCCTATATCAATAGGATCAGTCAGCAAATGTATCCAGCACGCGCTGCAGTTTTTCAATCATTTCATCTACATGCTCTTTTTCGATCACAAGTGGTGGAACAAAACGCATTACGTCTGCGCCTGCCGTAATCACGATCAGTCCCTCTTCCAGTGATTTTGCTGCCACCTGTCCTACCGGAACGGTAAGCACCAGTCCCTGCATCAGTCCAAGACCTCTCCGTGCCGTTACAAAATCATATTTTTCAACAAGGCTGTCCAGCTTCTCTTCCAAATATGGTGCAATCTGCTGTACATGTTCCAAGATCTTATCCTCTTTCATGATATCAAATACTGTGCTTACTGCTGCGCCTACCAGCGGATTGCCACCGTATGTCGTACCATGATCTCCAGGCGCCAGAGATTTCTCTGCAACCTTCTCTGTCATAAGGAATGCGCCTACCGGCACGCCACACCCCAGCGCTTTTGCGCAGGTCATGATATCCGGTTTCACATCATAATGCTGCCATGCAAACATCTTACCGGTTCTTGCCATACCGCACTGGATTTCATCTGTGATCATGAGGATATCGTACTCATCACACAGCTTACGGATGCCTTCGATAAATTCTTTCTCTGCCGGATAGATTCCGCCCTCACCCTGTACTGTCTCCAGAATGATTGCGCAGGTACGGTCTGTAATCTGCGCTTTTACGCTTTCCAGATCATTATACTCTGCAAACCGGACACCTGGAAGCAGCGGTTCAAACGGTTCCTGATAATGTTTTGTACCTGTTACTGATAATGCTCCAAGAGATCTTCCGTGGAATGCATGGTTCATGGCGATCACTTCATGTCCCGCATGACCGTCTCTTGTGTATGCATATTTTTTTGCTGCTTTTAAAGCGCCCTCGATCGCTTCTGTACCACTGTTGGTAAAGAAAATCCGATCCATGCCAGAAGCTTCCAGCGCTTTTTCTGCTGCTGCAATGATCGGCGGATTGTAGTACAGATTGGAAGTGTGGATCAGTTTATCCACCTGTGCTTTTACCGCATCATTATATCTCTGGTTTCCATAGCCCAGAGCGCACACAGCGATTCCTGCCGCAAAATCCAGATATTTCTTTCCTTCTACATCATAAAGGTAAACGCCTTCGCCTTTTTCCAGAACGATCTGGAAACGATTGTATGTATGGAGCAGCTCCTGCTCCGCTTTGTCGATATATTGCTGTTTATTCATTGTAAAATCTGTTCTCCTTATCTCCTATGATCGCGGTACCGATACCTTTATTTGTAAAGATCTCCAGTAACAGACAATGTGCGATACGTCCGTCCAGAATATGTACTCTGGAAACACCGTTTTCTACGGCATCCATACAGTTGTTCAGCTTCGGAAGCATTCCGCCGCCAATATGACCAGATTTCAAAAGTTCTTTTCCCTCAGCAACCGTCAATTCTGAGATCAGTGTACTCTTGTCATCCGGATCTTCATATACACCTTCGATATCTGTAAGAAATGCCAGCTTTTCTGCATTTACCGCTTTTGCGATCGCGCAGGCTGCATCATCTGCATTGATATTGTAAGTGTTAAAATCATCATCCAGACCGATCGGGCAGATGATCGGCAGGTAATCCTGATCCAGCAGGTCGAGAATGATCTTCGGATCTACTTCTTTGATATCTCCTACAAATCCGATATCTTTGCCATCGCTGTATTTTTTCTCAACTTTCAGCATTCCGCCGTCTTTACCGCTGATGCTGATTGCTTTTACGCCCAGCTCCTGCACAAGAGAAACCAGAGATTTTCCGACTTTATTTAATACCATCTCTGCAATCTCCATGGTCTCAGCATCTGTTTTACGCAGACCATTGATAAATACCGGCTCCTTGCCAGCCTTTGCCACCCATTTGCTGATCTCTTTTCCACCGCCATGTACAATGATCGGTTTGAAGCCAACCAGTTTCAAAAGGGTAACATCCTGTATTACATGACGTTTCAGTTCCTCATCTACCATTGCGCTTCCGCCGTATTTTACAACAATGATCTTACGATTAAAACGCTGGATATATGGAAGTGCCTCAATGAGCACCTCGGCTTTTTCCATGATCTCTGTCATATCTTTCTGCTGCATTTTCTATGTATCCTCCTGTATATCGCTATATACGCTTTATTTTTTTCGTTCTCCGCTCCTCTGCGTCCTTCTGATCTCCCAGTTGTTGAGCGAACACTATCAGATAGTTCTGTTTTCTATTTAAAACATCTTCAAATTTACTCTACTCATTGAACCGGGTAATATTTTCCTCGTTCAGATCAAATTCATAATAATTGACATCGCCCCGGTCTACCCAGCCCACATGTCTCCAGAATTCATTTCCACCGGCATTTCTTTTAAAGGCGATCAGATGCACTTTGTTAATCTGTTCCGCCTGCAGGGCACGCATGCATGCGATCGCCATCTGCTTTCCGATGCCCTGTTTTCTGTAATCCTGATGTACGCACACATGATACAGATATCCGCTGCGCCCGTCATGTCCGCAGAGGATGCCGCCAATGATCTTATTTCCCACTTCCGCCACCATGCTCGTAGTGGGATTTCTCTTCAGGAAACGCTCCGTTCCCTCCCGGGAATCATCAATGCTTCGGATACCAAATCCCCGAATTGTTTTCCACAGTTCATACAACTGATCATAATCTTCTATTTTCATCGGACGTATGTTGATATCCATCTTTACAAACCTTTCCTGCGTTACAATTTTTAGATTGATCCTATTTACAAATAAGGATGCTAGCATTCTTATTTCATCATATTTTTACACTGCGTTCTTTTTCGCACAGCATGAAGCTTTTCCAGTATCTGATTTATGCTGCTCTGCTTTTATTCTCAATAACAGCAGCTTCTAAAATCTGTTAATTTCGGCTCTTATATATTTTTACGGGAATACCGGTACCAGCTCAAGGCCTTCTGTCTCCGGAAGTCCAAACAGCAGGTTCATATTCTGAACTGCCTGTCCGGCTGCACCTTTTACAAGGTTGTCCAGTGCGCCCATCATGATGACACGACCGGTTCTCTCATCGATCTTGAAGTTTACGTCTACGAAATTGGAGCCTTCCACCCAGCGGGTTTCCGGAACCACATCTTTCGGAAGTACACGGACAAATTTTTCATCTTTATAATATTTGTCATAAGCTGCTTTCAGTTCATCATAAGTCGGCAGGTTGCCATCTGCTTTTTTCTTCAATGTGGCATATTCTGTTGCCAGAATTCCACGGTTCATCGGAACGAGATGTGGAGTGAAGTTAATCACGATCGGATGTCCGGCTGCATATCCAAGCTGTTCCTCGATCTCCGGGGTATGTCTGTGGGTAGCCACACCGTAAGCTTTCATATTTTCATTGACTTCACAGAAAAGATTGGCTACTTTTGCACCTCTTCCTGCTCCGGAAGTACCAGATTTGGCATCCACGATCAATGTATCCGGATCGATCAGTCCTTCTTTTACCAGCGGATAAGCTGTCAGAATAGAACAGGTCGTATAACATCCCGGATTTGCCACCAGTCTTGCGCCTTTTACTTTGTCACGGTTGATCTCACACAGACCATAGACTGCTTCGTCGATAAACTGTGGGCTTTTATGCTCAATCTTATACCATTTTTCATATATGGATACATCCTTGATACGGAAATCAGCGCTGAGATCTACAATCTTAACTTTCTGAAGAATCTCCTCTGTAAGTACAGAAGCCAGAAATCCCTGCGGGGTTGCCGTAAAGATCACATCCACCTCTTCTGCCAGCTGCGCAATGTTGTCATCCAGACATTTTGCATCCACCAGTTCAAACATATTGCGGTATACGGATGCATAGTTTTCATCAATATAACTTCTTGATCCGTACCATTTGATCTCTACTTCTTTGTGCCCCAGCAGAAGCCTTACCAGCTCTGCACCCGCATATCCGGTAGCACCAATGATTCCTGCTTTTATCATTTTTTATAAACCTCTTTTCCAGACTGCATTTTTATCGCATGCACTTTATGCATTGTTTTTGCATATTTATTCATTAATTCATTTTTATATGTAAATGAAAATGCCCTGAATTCGGGCACAATAGATAATATAGCACACTTTAAACTATATTAAAAGGTTTTTTTTACATTTTTACAAATCTGTTACCTTTGTACAGGTCAATGTATTTTTATAATATAATTATGTATATTTTTTAACTTGCGATTTACTGTGGTTTGTTGTAAACTACACCTATGGGATTCTGGAGATCTACTTTCATTCCAGATTTCGAATTCAGATTTTAATGGAAAGGAACCATATACATTATGAAAGAAAAAGTTGTTTTAGCATACTCAGGCGGACTTGATACCACAGCGATCATTCCGTGGTTAAAAGAGACTTATGATTATGACGTTGTATGCTGCTGTGTAGACTGCGGACAGGGCAAAGAGCTTGAGGGACTTGAGGAGCGTGCTCAGTATTCAGGCGCTTCCAAATTATATATTGAAGATATCTGTGATGAATTCGCAGAGGATTACATCATCCCGTGTGTACAGGCCGGTGCTGTATACGAGAACAAATACTTACTCGGTACTTCCATGGCCCGTCCGGGAATCGCAAAAAAATTAGTTGAGATTGCCAGAAAAGAAGGCGCTACCGCTATCTGCCACGGCGCTACCGGTAAAGGAAATGACCAGATCCGTTTCGAGCTTTCCATCAAAGCGCTCGCTCCGGACATCAAGATCATCGCTCCATGGCGTGATTCCAAATGGAAAATTGACTCCCGTGAAGGTGAGATTGAATACTGTAAAGCACACGGCATTGACCTTCCGTTCTCTGTAGACCAGAGTTACAGCCGTGACTGCAACTTATGGCACATCAGCCACGAAGGACTGGAACTGGAAGATCCGTCTAACGAGCCAAACTACGAGCATCTTCTTGTTTTAGGTGTTACTCCGGAAAAAGCTCCGGACGAACCGGAATATGTTACCATGACATTTGAAGCAGGTGTACCGAAAACTGTAAATGGCAAAGAGATGAAGGTTGCTGACATCATCCGCGAACTGAACCGTCTCGGCGGCAAACATGGTATCGGCATCGTTGATATCGTAGAGAACCGTGTTGTTGGTATGAAATCCCGTGGCGTATATGAGACTCCTGGCGGAACCATCCTCTTAGAGGCTCAGAAACAGCTGGAAGAGCTGGTACTTGACCGCGCTACCATGGATGTTAAGAAAGATATGGGCAACCGTATGGCTCAGATCGTATACGAAGGAAAATGGTTCACACCGCTTCGTGAGGCAGTACAGGCTTTCGTTGAGTCCACACAGAAATATGTTACCGGCGAAGTAAAATTCAAACTTTACAAAGGCAACATCATCAAAGCTGGTACAACTTCTCCATACTCTCTGTACAGCGAGTCACTGGCAAGCTTTACAACTGGCGATCTGTATGACCATCATGACGCAGAAGGCTTCATCACTCTGTTTGGTCTTCCTCTGAAAGTTCGCGCTATGAAAATGGCTGAGTTGAAAAACGAGAATAACAAATAAGCAGATTTGACAGCTTTTGCAGCTTTACACATTGGATTTTCTATCATCTTATTCTTTTTCCTACAGGAAAATATTTTTCTGATATAGAACAATCCTATACATAACAGAAATAAAGAAACCGGGCAATCAATTTTATCTGATAAAATGATTACCCGGTTTTCTTATAGTTTATATACATCAGACAATCTGTCCGATAATCTCCAGTCCTTCCCGCATCTGCTTTTCCGTCAAACCACCATACCCCAGCAGCAACACCGGTTTTTCAAAATGTGGATTCCGGCTGATAAAATATTCGGAAATGCCATAGACACGCACCCCCTCTTTTTTGCATCCCTCCAGAATCTCTTCTTCATGCTTCGCGCTGTTGACTTCCACAAGAAAATGCAGACCGGCATTCTCTCCCATAACTTTCCCTGCCCAATCGCATTGGCGCAATGCTGCCAGAAGATAGTCGTGCTTTCCTTTATAGATGCCGCGCATACGGTTGAGATTTTTTTCAAATACCCCCTCCTGCATAAGCTGATAAATAGTCTGCTGCATGATATTCGGCACGGTACAAGAATAAAACCCACACTTCTGAATATATGTTTCCAGTAATTTTTCCGGCAGAACCATGTAACTGACACGGGTAGATGGCGCGATGCTTTTGGAAAAAGTTCCAAGATAGATAACGTTTCCACCCCGGTCCATGCCCTGCAATGCCGGAATTGGTTTTCCTTTATATCGGAATTCACTGTCATAATCATCTTCAATGATATAGCGTTCCGGCTTCTCTGCCGCCCAGCCAAGTAATTCCAGACGACGCTTCATCTGCATGACGGTTCCCAGCGGGAACTGATGGGATGGCATTACATAGGCAAGATCCGCACCGGAATCCCGCAGCTGTCCAATCAACAGTCCGCTTTCATCCAGCTCGATTTCTTTTACCTTATATCCAATATTACAAAAAGTACGATACGCCTGCAAATATGTGGGAGACTCCATAGCAACCCAACGGTCTTTTCCAAGAATCTGGGATAAAAGCAGCTGCAGATACTCGTTTCCTGCGCCCAAAATAATCTGCTGCGGTTCACAGTTTACATTTCTCGACCGATACAGATACTCACAGATCGCCCCGCGAAGCTTCTCATCCCCAAAAGAAAGACTGCTGTGCAGCATCTGCTCTCCCTGATCCAACATAAGATTTCGCATAATTTTTCCCATGGGCGCATAAGGAAACTGTTCCAGATCAATTCCATTTGGGGAAAAATCAATACGATATGTCTGTTTCTTCGGTTTCCGTTCTGCTTTTTTCTCCTGACTTGCTGCCACGGTTTTTCGTTCCATTCCCGAAAGCTGATACAGTTCCTGCACATCGCAGGCATAATATCCCCGATAAGGCTCCGAATAAATATACCCTTCAGACAGTAGCTGCTCATATGCCAACTCTACGGTGCTGCGGCTGACCTGCAGATATTCTGATTGAAAGCGGGTGGATGGCAGTTTCTCGCCCTCTCCAATCTTTCCGTTTAAAATATCCTGTCGTATCGCATCATAAATCTGCTCGTATAATGGTTTCTTAATATCACTGCGCAGCGTAATCGATAATTCTTTCATAATGCCCTCCATCTGGCTTGCTTATCTTCCTGTATTATTTTATCATCTTACATACCAGATTACAATTCAAACCGGATGTCATACCCAAATTCCCTGCATTTCTCTTACTTTTTACAGAAAAAAGTCAGTGATAAGCCATCAACCGAATATCGGTTTTTGACAACACACTGACTTTTCATCATTTCAAGCTATTATAAAATATTTTATCCAGACAGACTTATTTCAAGGGATGCATATTTTTAATCCTTAACCCTGTGTCGGAAGCTTATAGGAACTCTTCAGTGACACGATCCGATTAAATACCAGTGCATCCGGTGTAGAATCTTTGGCATCCACACAGAAGAATCCCTGACGTACAAACTGGAAGCTATCGTATTTTTCTGCTGTTCCAAGAGACGGCTCTACATAGCAGTCTTTTAAAACAGTCAGGGAATTCGGATTCAGGTTCAGGCTTCCGTCTTCGTTGTATACGCCCTTCTCCTCATCAATGATATTCTCATACAGCCGTACTTCTGCTTTCAGCGCATGCTGTGCAGATACCCAGTGGATCGTTCCTCTTACCTTTCTGCCATCCGGGCTGTTGCCGCCGCGGCTTTCCGGATCATAGGTACAATGAATCTCTGTGATGTTTCCATTTTCATCTTTCTCAAATCCGGTACAGGTTACAAAATACGCATTCATCAGGCGCACTTCGTTGCCCGGATACAGACGACGGTATTTTTTCGGCGGTTCTTCCATAAAATCATCCCGCTCGATATATAATTCTTTGGAAAACGGTACGGTTCTCGTTCCAAGCTCCGGATTTTCCAGGTTGTTGTCCACTTCCAGTTCCTCTGTCTGTCCTTCCGGGTAATTGTCAACGATCAGTTTTACCGGATCAAGGACCGCCATTGCTCTGGAGCGTTTCAGCTTCAAATCTTCACGGATGCAGTACTCAAGCATTGCATAATCTACAGAGCTGTTGCTCTTTGAGATGCCACAGAGTTCTACAAACTTCTGAATAGACTCCGGTGTAAATCCTCTTCTTCTCAGCGCTGCAATCGATACCAGACGCGGATCATCCCATCCGTCTACAATACCTTCTTCTACCAGACGTTTGATATAACGTTTACCGGTTACCACATTGGTCAGATACAGTTTTGCAAACTCGATCTGTTTCGGCGGATGCGGATACTCCAGTTCACGAACGACCCAGTCATACAGCGGACGATGATCTTCGAACTCCAGTGTACAGATAGAATGGGTTACACCTTCAATGGCATCCTCAATGGGATGTGCAAAATCGTACATCGGATAGATGCACCAGATATCTCCGGTTCTGTGATGATGCATATGCGCCACACGATAGATGATCGGATCTCTCATGTTAATATTCGGAGATGCCATATCGATCTTTGCACGAAGAACTTTTGTTCCATCTTCATATTTTCCATTTTTCATGTCCTCGAACAGCTGCAGGTTTTCCTCCACGCTGCGGTTGCGGTACGGGCTTTCTTTTCCCGGCTCTGTCAGAGTTCCGCGATACTCACGGATCTCTTCCGGCGTCAGGTCGCACACATACGCTTTTCCTTTTTTGATCAGCTTGATGGCAGCTTCATACATTTGTTCAAAATAGTCAGATGCAAAAAACAGTCTGTCTTCCCAGTCAGCGCCCAGCCATTCCACATCTTTTTTGATGGACTCTACAAATTCAAACTTCTCCTTTGTAGGATTGGTGTCATCAAAACGCATGTTGAATTTACCGTGATATTTCTGCGCAAGTCCGTAGTTCAACAAAATAGACTTTGCATGTCCTATATGAAGATATCCGTTCGGTTCCGGCGGGAAACGGGTGCAGACTGTCTCGCAGTTTCCCTCTTCGATATCTTTATCAATGATCTGTTCAATAAAATTTTTGGAAATAGTTTCGTTTTCCATTCTCAATCCTCCAGTGTTGACACTCTTTTCGGTCACATAATATACATAAAAATTTATCACAGCTGAGCATTTCCGTCAATTCATTTTCCTGGGTGCTGCCTCTGTTTTTCCTATTTCTTTCATATTTTAGACGGTTTCTCATGATTTTACCAAAAAACTGTCTGTATCACAATGTTATCTTCAATAAAACAGAAAAGTTCTGCATCATACATATCGTATAACACAGAACTTTTTACATATGTGTGATTATTTATTATATTACTTACATACCGTTGTTTTTGCCCTATAGCATCAACATATTTTCATCAGGAATGCTTCACATGCTTATGGGTAAACAGATGATCCTGACAATACTCATAGTTACCATCACACTTTGAACAGAATCGGAATTCCAGATTCGGATCATCCAACTCTGTGCGTCCGCAGATGGCGCATTTATGTCTTGTGATCTGTCCCTGACCAGATCGTCCGTTTCCGGCATTCGTTGTACGTCCGCCCATACCGCTCTGTCCCATCTGGCGACGGAAATCCCGTTTCCGCTTCATCTCATGCGGCGAATATGCCTTCATATTTCTCGTCAGCAGGAAGAAGATAATAAAGTTCAGTAAAGATGCGAGAATCGCTACTCTTGCCACCCAGCCGGAAGAAATCGCGCTTGCAACAGCCAGAGCCGCATACACGATCGCCATCCATTTCATCTTGATCGGAATGATAAAATACAACATGACCTTCATATCCGGATAGCATACCGCAAAAGCAAGGAAAATGGACAAATTGATGTAATAGGTGCTGAAATAACCGCCAAGCACCTGCTGTCCCATCAGGAAATACATCAGGATTGCACCAAGCACCGTAAAAATCATTCCACCAAAGATATAGACGTTAAACCGGAAAGATCCCCAGGTCTGTTCCAATACCGTTCCCAGCTGATAATAAAAGATCATCATAATGATGGCAAAGAAAATATTGGTCTGTGGCGGTATCAGAATCCAGGAGACCAGACGCCATACCTGCCCGTAATGAAAGATCATGTAAGGTTCCAATGTCAGAAAGCTCATAAACCGCGGTGCCACAAATTCAATAATATAGCCAATGATATAACAGATGATGATATATTTCATCAGCCCCGTGATAGCATGCCTTCCAAACTTTCGCTCAAGCTTATTTAAAAAATTCATAGATTTCCTCATTTCCTGTCATTTATCAAATGGTACATCCGTTTTTTGATATGCTAAACATTATAATTTTCCTGCTGATGTTTGTCAATGAAGCCAACGATTGTTCACAAAGTCTTTATAATTTCCCCACCGGCACACAGATCTCATCTCCCGGCTGCAGCTGGTAGATGTTTACATAAGGATTTTCATACATCAGCTGCTCTACTTCCACATGATGCATCTTTGCAATCTTATATAAGGTGTCGCCCTCTTTTACCACATGGATGATTCCCCTGCAAAGTCCATCTGTCATATAATTTCTTTCCATATCCGATTTCCTTCCATTTACCTTAATTTATACTCAACCATATATTACTTACCATACAGATAATAATAAATCATCTTTCAAACCATTTACATGCATAAATCCCGTATCATCTTACTATTTCTAATCGCACCTCCATTCTATGAACATTTTCAGGTATCTTTTTTGAACACTTCACATTTATTTGACCTGATATCCTCTCTATCCTTCCCCAAAAATGTTATTCCACTCCCCGCCTTACACGACAAAATATATATCAAAAACAGTTTTCCCCATCTGTATAAATCCCCTTTACAATATATGAGCACTGACAAATAAATGTTCCTTTCAGCCGATTCTCCTGCTAAAAACCAGCTAAGAAACCTATTAAAAAACTCTAAAGTCGTGGACTTTTACTTCCCCTTGTCGTATAATGTCATGTGATTCAATCTAAAAAGAACAGAAATACATTATTAATAGGAAATTATAGGTGATACAATGAATAATTTAAAACTGCATAAACTCGGGATTGACATCGGTTCAACCACTGTAAAGATTGCAATTTTAGATGAGGATAATAACATTTTGTTCTCAGACTACGAGAGACACTTCGCAAATATCCGCGAAACTCTCTCTGATCTGCTGAAAAAAGCACATGAAAAACTTGGAAATCTGAAGACATCTCCAATGATCACAGGTTCCGGCGGACTGACTCTGGCAAACTATCTTGGCGTGCCTTTTACTCAGGAAGTAGTAGCGGTATCTACTGCTCTGGAAGATTATGCGCCACAGACAGATGTAGCCATTGAGCTTGGAGGCGAAGATGCCAAGATCATTTATTTTGAAGGCGGAAATGTAGAACAGCGTATGAACGGCGTCTGTGCCGGCGGTACCGGTTCTTTCATCGACCAGATGGCTTCCCTGATCCAGACGGATGCCAGCGGTCTGAATGAATATGCCAAAAGCTACAAAGCGCTGTATCCGATTGCTGCCCGCTGCGGCGTATTTGCAAAAACGGATATCCAGCCGCTGATCAACGAAGGCGCTACACGAGAAGATCTGGCCGCTTCTATTTTCCAGGCCATCGTAAACCAGACTATTTCCGGTCTTGCCTGCGGAAAACCGATCCGCGGACATGTCGCTTTTCTGGGCGGTCCGCTCCACTTCCTTTCCGAATTAAAGGAAGCGTTCATCCGTACACTCAAGCTGGATGACGAGCATATCATCGCTCCGGATCACTCACACCTTTTTGCAGCCATCGGTTCTGCATTAAACTACAAAGAAGATGTGACTTTCACACTGGATGAACTGCTGGAAAAACTGTCTTCCAATCTGAAACTGGAATTCGAAGTTGCCCGTATGGATCCACTGTTTAAAAACAAAACAGAATATCAGGAATTTACCGATCGCCACAACGGTCACTGTGTAAAAAAAGGCGACCTCGCTTCTTATAAGGGAAAATGCTTCCTCGGTATCGATGCCGGTTCCACTACAACAAAAGTAGCTCTGGTAGCAGAAGACGGTACTCTGCTGTACTCTTTCTACAGCAGCAATAACGGAAGCCCGCTGGCTACATCCATCCGTTCCATAAAAGAGATCCATGACCAGATGCCGGCGGATGCAGAAATCGTATACTCCTGTTCTACCGGATACGGTGAGGCACTGTTAAAAGCAGCGCTCATGCTGGACGAAGGCGAAGTAGAAACCATCGCCCACTATACCGCTGCCGCATTTTTCGATCCGGAAGTAGACTGCATCCTTGACATCGGCGGTCAGGATATGAAATGCATCAAGATCAAAGATCAGACCGTTGACAGCGTACAGTTAAATGAGGCATGTTCCTCCGGATGCGGTTCCTTTATCGAGACCTTTGCAAAATCCTTAAATTACAGCGTACAGGACTTTGCAAAAGAGGCTCTGTTTGCGGAGCATCCCATCGACCTCGGTACCCGTTGTACCGTATTTATGAACTCAAAAGTAAAACAGGCACAAAAAGAAGGTGCTTCCGTAGCAGATATTTCTTCCGGACTCGCTTACTCCGTTATCAAAAATGCGTTGTTTAAAGTTATCAAGCTGTCTGACCCGACAGAGCTTGGCCAGCATATCGTTGTACAGGGCGGTACGTTCTATAATGATGCCGTTCTTCGAAGCTTCGAGACAATCTCCGGCTGTCAGGCGATCCGCCCTGATATCGCAGGTATCATGGGAGCATTCGGTGCTGCGCTGATCGCCCGTGACCGTTACGAAGAAGGTAAAAAGACATCCATGCTTTCCATTGATGAGATCATCAACCTGGAATATGACACCCAGCTTGCCCGCTGTGGAGGATGTACCAACAACTGTCTGCTGACTATTAACAAATTCTCCGGCAACCGTCGTTACATAACCGGAAACCGCTGTGAAAAAGCATTGGGTAAAGAAAAAAATAAAGAACAGATCCCTAATCTGTTTGAATATAAATATCAGCGTGTGTTCAATTACGAACCACTGGAAGAAAAAGATGCCACCCGTGGAACCATCGGCATGCCACGTGTTCTGAACATCTATGAGAACTATCCGTTCTGGGCAACATTCTTTAAGGAACTGAAGTTCCGACTGGTGCTCTCACCGACTTCCACCCGTAAAATCTACGAGCTGGGCATCGAGTCTATCCCAAGTGAGTCCGAATGTTATCCGGCAAAACTTGCCCATGGACATATTACATGGCTGATCAAAGAAGGAATCAACACAATCTTCTATCCATGTATCCCATATGAGAGAACCGAGTTCCCGGATGCAGGCAACCATTACAACTGCCCGATTGTTACCTCTTATGCGGAAAATATCAAAAATAACGTAGATGAGATCACAACCGGTCAGGTTCGTTTCCTGAATCCGTTTATGGCATTTACCAATGAAGAAGTGCTGACAAAACGTCTGGTAGAAGAATTCAGCAAAGAATTCCAGATCCCACATGCGGAGATCAAAGCTGCTGCCCATGCTGCATGGATAGAACAGGAAGCTGAGAGAAACGATATCCGCAAAAAAGGCGAAGAAACTATCAAATGGATGGAAGAAAACAACCGCCGCGGCATCGTGCTCGCCGGTCGCCCATACCATATAGACCCGGAAATCAACCACGGTATCCCGGAACTGATCGCATCTTACGGATTCGCAGTACTGACAGAGGATTCCATCTCCCATCTGCAGAAAGTAGAGCGTCCGCTTATCGCTCTGGATCAGTGGATGTACCACTCCAGACTGTATGCGGCTGCAAACTTCGTAAAGACAAGAGATGATCTGGATCTGATCCAGTTAAACTCCTTTGGATGTGGTCTGGACGCAGTTACCACCGATCAGGTCAGTGACATCCTGACCCATTCCGGCAAGATCTACACCTGCCTGAAAATCGACGAAGTAAACAACCTTGGAGCTGCCCGTATCCGTATCCGTTCTCTCATCTCTGCCATCCGAACAAGAGAGAAACATCCGAGAGAACGCACCATCGTACCGTCAAGCTATCATCGTGCCGTCTTTACCGAAGAGATGCGTAAAACATACACGATTCTTGCGCCGCAGATGGCACCGATCCATTTTGAGCTGTTAGAGCCGGCATTCAAAGCTTCCGGTTATAATCTGGTCGTACTGGATAACGATAATAAATCTGCTGTAGATGCAGGTCTGAAATATGTAAACAACGATGCCTGCTACCCTTCCCTGATTACGGTAGGTATGTTCATGGATGCGGTAACATCCGGAAAATATGACACGGATCATCTGGCGATCATCATGTCCCAGACCGGTGGCGGCTGCCGTGCTTCCAACTATGTGGGATTCATCCGTCGAGCACTGGAGAAAGCCGGTTATCCGCAGATTCCGGTTATCTCCCTGAACTTAAGCAGTCTGGAATCCAACCCGGGATTCAAACTGAATGCATCCCTAATCCAGAGGGGTCTCTATTGTCTGGTATTTGGCGATATCCTGATGCGTTGCATCTATGCCACAAGACCATATGAGGCAGAACCGGGATCCACCGATGCGTTACATAAAAAATGGGTACAGAAGATCACAGACTATGTATCTACCACAAAAATGATCAGTCATCGGAAATACAAACAGTACTGTCGTGAGATCGTACATGACTTTGATGTACTTCCAAGACGGGATATCCAGAAACCGAAGGTAGGTATCGTAGGCGAGATTCTTGTTAAATTCATGCCGATGGCAAACAACTATCTAGCAGACCTTCTGGAATCCGAAGGCGCAGAGGCTGTTATTCCGGATCTGCTGGACTTCTTCCTCTACTGCTTCTACAACAACAATTTCAAAGCAGAAAAACTGGGCATGAAAAAATCTTCCGCTACAAAATCCAACCTGGGTATCTGGGCACTGGAAAAACTCCGTGGAACCGCCCACAAAGCACTGGAAGAAAGCAAACACTTTTCACCGCCTGCAAGCATTTATGAGACAGCAAAAAATGCAGAATCCATCGTATCCCACGGCAACCAGACCGGCGAGGGATGGTTCCTGACCGGCGAAATGGTAGAGCTGATCAACTCCGGCGTCAACAACATCGTATGCTGTCAGCCGTTTGCCTGCCTTCCAAACCACATCGTAGGTAAAGGCGTTATCAAAGAGCTGCGTCATCAGTATCCGATGTCCAACATCGTAGCCATCGACTTCGATCCGGGCGCCAGCGAGGTAAACCAGCTGAACCGTATCAAACTGATGCTCTCCACTGCTCAGAAAAACCTGAAAAAGCAGCAGGAAGCAGATAAGAAAAATGCGTAAGATCAAATAAATTCTTTATATAAAAAAGATTCCATGTTTACCACAATAAATTCTAATGGTAAACATGGAATCTTTTTTATCATTCCATTCTATAATTTTTCCTATTACAATCTGATGTTTCATGTTTCAATCTGTATGTTTCATCATCTACCAGAAACTGCATTTCTGATATAATCAAATTTTCCATATCATATGCATAAAAGCAAAAGAACATATCATTTTTAGAATTAATACTCTAAAATGATATGCCCTTTGCAATACATAAAAGACCTTTTTTATTTTATTGATAAAAACCAGCTCTGGTTTCTCAACCAATTATTCTATCGAATCACATAACTTGTATGCAATATTTCATGCGCCTTCTCTGATCCCGGTTTACCAAGCAGATTTTTATATACTTCTTTTACTGCCGGATTCTCGTGAGATTTACGCATTGCACTGTTAGCATCATTGCGATATAATGCCTCGCCACGTGTTTTCGGTACATTTGTCAGTACTCTTGTAGCTGCATTCTGATGTGGCTGTCCGCCTCCGTTGATGCATCCGCCCGGGCATGCCATGATCTCTACAAACTGATAGTCTGCCGTGCCGTTTTTAATGGCTGTCAAAAGCTGGTTGGCATTTGCCAGACCGGAAGCTACCGCTACTTTTACTTCTGTTCCATCCACATCTACAGATGCTTCTTTGATGCCATCCATTCCCCGGACATTTGTATACTCAACAGCTGCCTCTTTTCCGGTCAGTGTCTCTACCGCCGTTCTCAATGCAGCTTCCATAACACCGCCCGTCACGCCAAAGATCACTGCTGCGCCGGTGCCAAGACCAAGTGGCAGATCAAATTTGGCATTTGGATTCATCGCCTCCAGCTGAATCTCTGCTTCTTTCAACATTGCTGCCAGCTCATTGGTAGTAATGACATAGTCTACATCCGGAACGCCCGCACCACACTCATCATCACGGGTAATCTCAAATTTCTTTGCCGTACATGGCATAACAGATACCATAACAATCTTCTCTTTTGCAATATGTTCCTGATTTGCAACATATGTCTTTACAATCGCACCCTGCATCTGATGCGGGGACTTGCAACTGGAAATGTTCTCCAGCATATCCGGGTAAAAATGTTCTGCATATTTAATCCAGCCCGGACAGCAGGATGTGATCAGCGGCAGTTCTCCATCATTTTTCAGGCGTTCAATCAGCTCATTTGACTCTTCCATGATTGTCAGGTCTGCACCAAATTTAGTGTCAAAGACTTTATCAAATCCAAGGCGGCGGAGTGCTTCTGCCATGCGGCCTTCCACATCTACACCAATCGGGAATTCAAACGCTTCTCCCAGAGCTGCACGGACAGCCGGAGCCACCTGTACGACCACATATTTCTCCGGATCAGCGATGGCATCTTTTACCTGATCCATCTGCGTTTTCTCTGTCAGTGCTCCAACCGGGCAGACTGCCACACACTGTCCACAATTGACACAGCTTGCTGCTGCCAGACCTGCCGTGGATGCCGGTCTGATCTCTGCATCCAGTCCATCTCCGGTACATGCAATAGCAGATACTGCCTGCATTTTTGCACAGACATTGATGCATCGTTTACATTTAATACATTTATTATTGTCACGAACCAGTACTTTTGAACTCAGATCCAGTTCTTCTATATTTTTCATCGGAAGATCCGGCTCATCGGTAAATCCATATTCTTTCAGCAGATCCTGCAGTTCACAGCTGGTAGAACGGAAACAGTACAGACAGGATTTATTATGCTTTGCAAGAATCTCTGCCAGCGCTTTTTTCCGAGCTTCCATAACCGCCGGTGTATGAGTCTGGATTTCCATCCCCTCTTCGATTCTTGTAGTAGAGGCATTTACGATTTCCCCTGCCACTTCTGCCACGCAGACGCCAGACAGATCCACATCCTGTACGTCTTTTAAATAATACAGCGTCGGAATCTTCTGCTGCATGAACTCACGCTGCATTTTCAAAGTTTCAAAGGAAGCATCGAGAATGGTGATTCCTTTTTTCATGGTATAATCATACC
>ERZ773103.725-NODE-725-length-37446-cov-3.749057_pt1 | contig 37446 bp, 24 predicted proteins | sample MGYA00511118_ERZ773103 | MGnify/ENA primary metagenome ERZ773103 (study PRJEB29015, sample SAMEA2737821) | human gut metagenome | biome: human gut; feature: human-associated habitat; material: faeces | place: China | collected 2012 ... | reverse complement strand
TGACAGCCCTCAGTGGTGTGTGCTATATCCTCGGAAATGGCGCAACGGTACCCAACACCAGCCCGTTTTTGCAGGGGCTTTACGGATTTCGCCTGTTTGGACTGAAGTTCTTGCAGCTGCCGGTTCTGCTGTTTGCGCTGTGTCTCATTGGCTTTGGGCTGCTGCTCCATCGAACCCGATTTGGCAACGGCATCTATGTGGCAGGCGGCAATGCAGAGGCAGGCTATTCTGCCGGCATTGAAATTGTAGTCACGAAGACCATCTGCTTTATCATTGGCGGTGTTTGTGCCGGAATCACCGGTGTGCTGCTGTCATCCTATGTGTATGCCGGTGCGGTCAGCTATGGCGAGGGGTTGAACATCACCCTGATTTCTGCCAGCGTATTGGGCGGCGTGAAATTTACCGGCGGCAAGGGCAGCGTAATCCGCACGCTGCTGGGCATTATTGTGGTTCGCGCGATTATCAACATTGCGTCGCTTCTGTCCTTTGACGCATGGGCACAGAATATCCTTACCGGCGCACTGCTGCTGGCGGTACTGATCGTAGACCGCTGCACCAGAGAGCAGCGCTTGGAGGATGCCGTTTAATTGTCATTCACAGCGGATGCTGTTATTAAAGGAGGAACTACTGATGAAATGTAAAAAGAACCTGTTATCCATGCTGCTGGCACTGACGATGATCCTTGGAATCCTTGCAGGCTGCGGCGCAACACCCGCTTCCGGCGGCGCATCCTCTGCGGCCACATCGGACAAAGCCCCTGCTGCATCCACGGAAGAGACCGCCAAGGATGCTCCGGCTGCCCCGGCGGATCAGCAGATCACCGTTGGCGTATCCGTTGCAACGGCCACCAACAACCCTCACATTGTCTCTCTGGTGGAAGCGCTGACGGCTGCACTGGAGGCACAGGGGTGGACTGTAGACCTTCAGGATGCGGACAATGATTCCGCCAAGCAGAGCACCCAGTTCGACACTCTGGTGACCAAGGGCGTAGATCTGATTGTCTACTGGGCAAACGATGCACAGGCAGCCGTTGCCGACTGTAAAAAGGCCGCCGATGCAGGGATCCCCGTGATTTCCTATTTCATCGACACTGCCGAGGACGCCCATCAGTTTATTGAGGCCTATGTGGGTGCAGACCAGCTGGTGATCGCCAATGCAGTGGGCGAAGAGACGAAGGCGCTGCTGGGCGATTCCGGCAAGGTATGCATCATCAACGGCAAGGAGGGCAAGACCGACTTTGTACAGCGCTCCGAGGGCTTCCGGAAGTCGCTGGAGGGCACCGGGATCGAAATCCTGGCGGAGGAATACAGCGATTCTGACCGTACACAGGCTCAGACTATTATGGAAAACTTCCTGACCACCTATCCTGACATTGATCTGGTATTTACCACCTCTGATGACTTTGGATATGGTGCGCTGAACGCCATTAAGGCCGCAGGCAAGGCGGGCGACATCAAGATCGTTTCCATTGACGGTCAGCCCGAGGTGCTTCAGGCCATTAAGGACGGCGAGTGGAGCTCTACCATCTACCAGACCCCGGCCATGATGGCCGAGAAGGTAGTGGAAGTGGCAAACCGCGTTCTCGCTGGTGAGAAGATCGAGGAGTACAACCAGAATACCGACTACTATCTGGTGACCGAGGATAACGTAGACGAGTATCTGAACCGCTGACCCTTTCTGAGGGAACCCCCATCTCATAAAAGCGCCTGACACCGGATTCCATCGGTGTCAGGCGCTGTGTGTTATTCTGTTTTGCCGTCAAACTCCACATGCCAGAACATATCGGACAATTCTTCGGGGTATTTTTCAATGATCCGACATCGGTCAGTGCTGAAATATTCTGCGGTTTTCTGCAAAAAGTCCAAGGCAGAATCGGTTAACCGGACGCCCTGCCGCCGTACAATTCCCATCTGGGAGGCAGGAAGCAGCTCGTGGAAGCGAAGATAGGTAATGGGCAGCGTTGCATCAAGATCCAGATATCGGAAGAAACAGGGAAGCGGGGTCAAGGAGATACCGCGTCCGGCTTCCAGAAGTGCCATCTCAATTTGGGAATTATCACATTCAAACATGATATTGGGCTGGAAGCCATAGGCACCGCCAACTTCGTTCAGAAAGTCACTGTCATCCCGGCTGTAGTTACAGATAAGCGGTTCCCCAACCAGATCGGAAATGGAGATGACCTTTTTTGCGGCAAGGGGATGATCGGCCCGGACGATTGCGACCCGTTCGCTGGTGAGCAGCGGAGCGTACTCCAGAATTTTTGTTTTTGGCTTTCCGTAATAAAATCCGAAATCGGCATCATCGGAGAGTACCCGGTCATAAACATCCAGATTTGCACAGTTTACCTGCCGCAGCGTCATACTGCTGTCGGTGGGGTAATAGGAACGCAGCACTTCGAATACAAAATCCATCTGACTGCCCACAACACGCAGCTGATCCCGGCTGGCACGCTGAGCGGCTTTTACGGCGTCAATTCCGGCGTTTAGCTCACTGAGCACACGCTCTGCATAGGAAAGAAACAACTGACCGTTTGGGGTCAGGGAAACCTTACCCCGGCGGCGCTCAAAGAGCTTGACACCCAAATCGTCCTCCAATCGAGACAGCGAGGTGGAGAGATTGGGCTGGCTGACAAACAGAGCCTTGGCTGCCCGTGTGATATTTTCGTACTGTGCAATGGTGCAAAAATATTGGAGCTGCAATAGGTCCATAAGAGGTCACCTGTCCACAAAATGATTTGAGAAATGTTACAAAAGTATTATATCACAATACAACAGGATGCGCAAACAGAAAGCGGAGCGCAGCGCCTTAGGCTTTTACTTTCAGTCGGGAAAAATGAATGGTGCAGGCAATACCGCAAAGTGGCTGTTATATGCTACAGGAAAATCAGCCCAGAGCACCGTGTCTGTTTTAGAAAAATTGTATTTGACGAAGCATCACCCCCTACAACCGCACGGTTGTAGGGGGCGCCGTTATTTCTGTAGTGGAGGATAGTACCAGCGGCTTGGGGCGCAGCGGGCTCGGAGAAAATCAAGGAATTCAGTGGTCAGGGTATTGCACTGCTCTGGGAGAGAGACATAAAAGGTGTACGGATTCATCCGGCAGCCGATAAGCACGGACTGCGGAATTGTCATGAAGACTGCTAAAACCGGTTCCGAATGCAATGGCTGTGCCCAACTCTGACATCAGGTAGGTGGAATATGGGTTTGCGGTGTTACAGACATGTGCCGGGAAGAACTGCTGCTTGGCGCAGATGCTGTAGATTCGATTAGTGCGGGTATCACAGTTGGTCAGGTAAAAGGGAAGATCCTGAAAATCACGCAGCTGGGCATTGGCAGATGCACGGGGATGATCCTTGCTGACGAAAAAGTAAAAGGGCGTTTGGCACAGGGGGATGGCCTCCAATTCCGGAAAATCCCCGCCGAAATCGTCGGTGCACAGCACAAGATCGAACTTCCCCTCGGAAATCCAATCGATCAAATCATTGAAGGTGTCCGGCTGCCCAAACCAGATCTGGGCACCGGTTTCCTTTGAAAACTCCCTGCATAACGGGTTGAGGAATGGCCCCGGACGCAGCCCGGCGGCACAGCCGATATTCAGTACCCGGCCATTGGAGCGCTCATTATTATGGATTTCTACCATGGCCAGTTCCATCCCACGCTGTATGGAATGAAACGTTTTTTGCATGACGGCGCCGGCTTCAGTCAGTTCTACACCACGGGGGACACGGGTAAACAACACGCAGTCCAGCTCCTGCTCCAGCTGGCTGATCTGCTTACTCAATGCCTGCTGGGTAATGTGCAAGGCTTTTGCAGCCGCAGAAAAGTTCAGAAGTTCGGAAAGAACCAGAAAATATTTGATCTTTATTTCATTCAGCATTCCTCATTGTCCGAGATAATCCCAGACGGGAAAATCCTTGAGCACGAAATGAACAAGTATCAGACCCTTGCAACCAATACCCTGCTGATGAGCATAGGCACCTTTGGCTCCAAGCTGCTGGTGTTCCTGATGGTGCGGTTTTATACCGGCTATCTCACGCCAGCAGAGTATGGAACCGCCGATCTCATTACCCAAACGGCAAATCTTCTGATTCCGCTGGTGTCTCTGGACATTGCGGACGCAGTATTTCGGTTTGTGGCAGACCGCCGGAGCGGAGGCACGGAGGTGTTTCGGATATGCGGCGATTCCACTGGCTGCACTAACCGCATTTTCGCGGCTGTATCTCTATGTACACTTTCCCAGTGACGTTTTGGCCGGGGCGATTTTGGGCGTGGTCATTGGCGCCATGGCATATAGCTGGGGCGGAAAGGCATTGGAGAAGCTGGAGAAGCGATAAAACGCCATCTATATTATCTGCATACCGACTGAATCCATTCAAAAACCACCGGGAAGACGGAACATCTGCTCCGAAGCTTCCCGGTGGTTTGCCTATTCTGGGGTATTCTGATGCAGCAGCTGCCAAATGAGCTGGCATAGCTTTTCCGCATCCATGGGCTTGGGCAGGTGTGCATTCATGCCTGCCTCCAGACATTTTTTCTCGCCCTCCATAAATGCGTTGGCAGTCAGGACGATAATGGGGATCTCTTTGGCATCCGGCCTTGGCAGTGCCCGGATTGCTTTGGCTGCCTCCATGCCGTTCATTACCGGCATCATCACATCCATGAGGATCACGTCAAAGCTCCCCGATGGCCGGTCCCGGAATGCGGTCAGGGCCTTTGCCCCGTCCTCTGCCCGAAATACCGTTGCGCCTCGGGATTCCAGCAGCGTAGTGGCCACCATACAGTTTAGCTCGTTGTCCTCGGCCAGCAGGATCCGGATTCCCACCAGCGTGGTTTCTCGCTCCAGCTCTGCTTTGCTGCTGCGTGCATGCTTCATGCACACGGAGCCCGGGGAGAAACGGATGATCTCCCAATCGCTGTGGGGAATTGGTGCATAGGAGAGATAGACATCCTCCGTGCCGTGCTGGGAACGAAAAGCGCCGTGGCCTTCCCCGCCGCTCAGATAATCTGCCTGTACCGTTTCCCAGTCAAAGCCGCTTACGCCGGATTCGTTCAAATCATGAATGCTTCCGAGACCATCGTTCCATGAATCGATCAGAAGATCCCCGGTGCCCCGCTCAAATACCATGAGCTGCTCCCCCTGCCGGTAGGCATTCGGGAGAAACACGCTGGCAAAGGGCTCCAGCTCATACTGGATCATCTGGGACATCTGGTCTCTGGAGTCGTCCAGAATGCTAAAGCACTGCTCTGTGGCCACCTGCTGGATCGAGAAAGAATAGTGGAGCAGAATGCCGATGATCACCAGGATCAGCAGCGCCGTCATCTGTATGTAAATGTACTTTTTGTTCCAATACTTCTCTTTCGTGGGTACCTCTTCTTATTCTATCACTTATCTTCTCTTGCGGCAGAGGGCCGCACCGGGGCACAGCGATAATATCCATATTGGTGTACCGCATTTTCCCGAAATAGAATACTATAAAAATCATTCTGCCTGCGATTAACAGGGCGTGCTGCATTTACCGGAGAAGCACGGCGGAGCGGACATCGCATGCGCAATGGCTTACATTGGGCGGAAACTGTGCATCGAGGTGCAAAATACCAGTACCCTCGCAGCCGGAACAGCGGAGGGCGGTTAAGGCGTTGGCACAAAACTTGCATATTCCAGATCAAGAGACAAGCAACAAAGGAGTGTATCATTGTGCAGGAAATGTATCCGAATTTATGCTCACCAATCACCATTGGAAACGTGACGTTTCGCAATCGGATGTTCTCCGCCCCTATGAGCGGAGCGGAGATCACGGCGGACTGCTGTATTGGCCGCAGTGCTACTGCGTTTTATGAGCTCCGGGCCAAGGGCGGTGCGGCCAATGTAACGGTGTCAGAGGTGATGGTGGATCCAAACACCGATGGCAGCCATGCTTTTCATCTGAGCACTGCTACGGTTGGCTCGATCCCCAGCTTTACGCTGACGGCAGACGCCATTCGGCGGCATGGAGCGATTCCCAGTGTGGAGTTTTCCCATTCCGGGCAATATGCGGGCACCTATATGCAGGACAAAACAAAGAAATCCTCCCTGTGCCAGTGGGGCCCCAGTGTGGGTACACGCCCGGATGGCCGTCCGGTAAAGGAATTGACCAGAGAGATGATCGCAGATATTGTGAAATGCTATGGAGAAAATGCACGCCTTGCAAAGCGGTGCGGGTTTGAGATGATTATGGTTCATGCGGGCCATGGCTGGCTTATCAATCAGTTTTTCTCCCCATTCTTCAATCACCGTACCGATGAGTACGGCGGCAGCCGGGAAAATCGGGTGCGGTTTTGCATTGAGGTGCTAAAGGCCATCCGGGCGGAGGTGGGGCCGGGATTTCCCATTGAGCTGCGGGTCAGCGGCGACGAGTTTTTCCCCGGAGGTTATGATCTTGCGGAGTGCATTGAGATCTGCAAGCTGGTGGAGCCGTATATTGATCTGCTGCATGTATCCGCAGCCAGCTATCAGCAGGGCTTTGGACGCACGCATCCCAGCGCTTTCCTGCCCCACGGCTGCAACGTCTATCTGGCGGCGGAAATCAAAAAACATGTGAAGGTTCCGGTGGCAGCCATTGGCGGCCTGAACGATCCGGCACAGATGGAGGAGATCATTGCATCCGGTCAGGCGGATGTGGTCTATATGGGGCGGGCGCTGCTGGCGGATCATATGCTGCCCCGTAAGGTCATGGCGAATCACCCGGAGGAGATTGTCCGCTGCCTCCGGTGCTTTACCTGTATGGCGGAGCGGGCAGTGACGTCCACTCGCCGCTGTGCGGTCAATCCGATGATCGGCAGAGAATTGGACGGGATGGAGATCGTGCCTGCCCGACAGAAGAAAAAGGTACTGGTGGTGGGGGGCGGCCCCGGCGGACTCAAGGCAGCGGAGACAGCAGCCCTTCGGGGGCACCATGTGATCCTCTGCGAAAAAGAGGCAGAGGTGGGCGGCATCCTCAGAGAAGAACAGGCGGTGCCCTTCAAGTATGAGATGTATCAGCTGGGGAAAACGCTGGAGCTGCTGTGCCAGAGGGCCGGGGTGGAGCTGCGGCTGAATACCCCCGCAGACCGTGCGTACATAGAGCGGGAAGCACCGGATGCGGTGATTCTGGCCATTGGCTCCAGTCCCATTGTGCCGCCCATTCCCGGACTGGATGGGGAAAATGTCATTGTAGCCAACGACTACTACCGGAAGCAGGATCAGGTGCAGGACACTGTGGCAGTGCTGGGGGGAGGCTTGGCAGGCAGCGAGCTTGCCATTCATCTGGCCAGAGTCGGGAAAAGGGTTTCTCTGGTCGAAATGCGCCCGGAGCTGGCACCGGATGCCAACATTCGTCATCGTCCCCTGCTGCTGAAAGAACTGGAACAGCAAAATGTCCATATTTACACCTCGCATAAGGGCCTGCGGGTGACAGAGGCAGGGGTCGTGGCGGAAAATCCACAGGGCGAGGAAGTGCTCATCCCCGGGAAAACCGTGATCTGCGCACTGGGGCAGCGGGCAAATACGGCGCAGGTGAATGCCCTCCGCGGCACAGCGCCCTATGTGGCGGTGGTGGGAGACTGCGGCAGAGTTTCCAATATTACAGCAGCCATCTATCAGGGCTATCATGCGGCACTGGATATTTGATTAAAAAGGGAGGCGGAAGCGATTGTGCTTCCGCCTCCTGATCTTTATCGTTCGTCTCGGATTACGGTGCCTCGGTGCATGACCAGCGCCACATGCCGAAGGGCTTCAAAGGTCTCGTCCACTCGGCCCGGAACAGCCACCAGATTGGCAAGATAGCCGGGGATAAGTCGGCCTTCTGTGGCTCCGGTGCCCACGACTTCCGCACCGCTGCGGGTAGCAGCCCGGAGAATGGCATTCATGGGCAGTCCCGCAGCATGAAGATGCCTGAGCTCCGGCACGGGAATGACCGCATCCTTCCGGTAGTCCCGGCTGTGGATTAGATCGGTGCCCACTACGATTTTGCCGCCAGCCCGGTAGAAACGGCCCAGATTCTCCTCCATGACCTTCATCTTTTCCGCCTGCTGCCGTTTCATTTCGGCGGGGTCCATGGGCATCATTGGGCCGGGCGGAGGCCCCATCCCCTCCGGGGGCTCCATGCCCTCGGGCAGATCCATCATGGGGGGCGGCTCCATACCCTTGTCGGGATCGCCTACGGTGGTATCCATCACAATGCCCTTTTCGACCATTTCGCAGATCATATCTTCCGGCATGGGATCTGAGGGGGTATGGGCCAGCTCATCCACGCCGGCATCCAGCATAAACCGGGCCCCCTTGCAGTTCCCGATGTGGGCGGCCACCCACATATGCAGCTGGTGTGCGCGGTCACAGATGGCCTTTGCCATATCCGGGGTCAGATGGGGTGTCTGCTCCATGGAGCCGTCATGGATTCCAATTTTGATCCCCGGGAATCCCAACCGGTGGGCCAAGGAAACGGCATCGGCGGCTTCTTCCGGGGTGGTGATGAGATTGCCCACCGGGTGATTTGGCATAGGACCGGCTCCGTATCCGCCGGCAACGTCAATATATTTGCCTGTAGCCACCACATGAGCGGTGTCGGGTTTTCGGTTGTTTTCCTGAAGCCACTGGGCGTAATCCTGCTGGGACAGCGTGGAGAGCATACCCAGCTCCCGGACAGTGGTGACGCCGTTATAGGCCCACGCATGCACGGCGTCCTCCTTAAAGGCCCGATCATCCACGGCCACGTGCACATGGGAGTCGACAAACCCGGGCAGAACCGTGTAGCCTGTAAGATCGATGATCTGGTCGGCGCTGCCCAAATGGGTGCCAACGGCGGTGATGGTCTCGCCGCCGATCAAAATGTCCAGCGGTGCGTGGTCGTGCTCGGCGTCCAGCAGCCGGGCATTTTTCAGAAGATAGGTCATATACATCCCTCCGTGGTTATCATACCATATTTTGATATGAAATCAAATTGCAAGTTTCATGCCAAAGCCGGATGGCACAGAACTTGCAGCTCTGCTGGTATCTGAGAAAGGAGTGCTTGCGATGCTTTCTATTCAAAAGTCCTATTTACTGGAGGAAACCACGAAACTCTCTGCCCTGGAGATTGGCACAGAGGGGAAAATTGAAACACCGGAGGGAATGCTGCTGACCATGACGGTGGACGGCGTTCAGAAGGATGTACTGCCCGGCAGCTATCGGGGGGATATCATACTGACGGTGACCCGGCGGATCCCGGCCCCCATTGAAGGAATGCACCCAAAGCCAGGAGATCCCCCCACCGATTACCGGGCGGTCCTGCTGCTGGGAGAAGACGGTCTGGAGGAGAATGCTGCTGGCCATGGGTGGATCGGCGGAAGCAGTCAGGGGGCAAACCTGACCGGAGGCGAAATCATCACTACCGGAGAGGCTATGAACGGCCTGATCGTAACCGGGGGAACCCATCGAGTGGACGGCCTGACCATCCGGAACAGCGGCCACAGCCCGGATGACGGAAAGGGACTGGGCGCATCGATCCTCTGCGGCGGTGACAGCGATACCGTGTTTGAAAACCTCTATATTGAGAATCAGGGCATTCGCAACGACGCCATTGTCACCGGAGCCAATGCCAAAATCACGGTGCGGGACTCTGAGATCCACGTGAAGGGCGGTACCCCGGCGGACATTCAGCGGCTCAACAAGCTGCGTCCCGGCAAGGCCTGCATGACCTATGTTTCCGGCGGCTGGGGCACGACTCGGGCGGTAAATGTGGAGAACGATTCCTCTGCGGTATTCGAGCGCTGCACCATTACCTCGGAGAACTGGGGTGTTCTGTCCACCGACGGCATTTCCGCCCCCAAGGAATGGGGCCCGGTGAAGACGAGAATTTATGCCAAGGACTGCGAGGTTGCCATTACCGGGCGGCACGGCTACGGCTCTTATTCCATTGGCGACTGCAACAACATCTTTGACCATACGAAAATGTATGCGCCGGATGTTGCCTATAAGGTGGCCAATGAGCTGTCCGGCGGCGCATTTATCGGCGGCTCGGAGATCACCGGCGGACGATTTGGCGTTATGTGGCAGGGTAATCAGGGGGGACTGCTAAACGTAGAGGATTCGACCATTCGTTCAGGGCGCACGACTTTTATTGCCCGGGGCTGCTATCCCAAAATTCAGTGCAAAAATGCAGTGCTTCAGCCGGGGAACCGGGTAATTTTACAGATGTTTGACTCGGATGACCCGGGATTCGGAAAGCCGGAGGTGGAAGTGGATACGGAAACACCCGTAAAGGATCCCAAACATGATGTCACCTGCCCCCAGTATCATCCGGTTTCTATCTGGGGCTTCCAGCAGGAACACTGGTGTACAGATCTTCAGGCCAGCTTCAAGGATATGACCATCATTGGCGATTTCTATAACGGCATTACCAACGCCGCAAAGCCCAAGCTGCCGCCTATGGCAGCACCTAAGGGAGAGCCCAGAGAGAAGGCCGGCGCACCTGCTCCTGACGGAAAGCCTGCGGGGATGCCCCCTGCGGCGGGTAAGAGCTATCCCATCAACATGGTGCTGGAATTTGACCATGTGGAGCTGGAAGGCGTGATCTCCGCGTCCCGGGCACAGCATTCCGTAAAGACCATCTCCGGAGAGAATCGCAAGGAGATTTATCAGGTGTACGATACGCCCTGCCCAGTGGTGAATAACGGCGTGATCGTGACCCTGAAAAACGGCAGTAGCTGGACCGTGATCGGAAAGAGCTATCTTTCGGCGCTGCATGTGGATGAAACGTCTGAAATTCGTACACCCGATGGCTGTGATGTAAAGCTTGTGGTAGATGGTGTGGAAATTCCGTATAAGCCTGGGGATTATACCGGCGATATTCTGGTTTCGGCGTATCAAATAGAGACACCTGCCATGTTTTAATTGATAGAATAGAAGCTTGTAAGCCCCTGCCGCAGGTCGTGCGGCAGGGGCTTACACTTAAAGGAAATGAGAAGATCAAAGTGTCATAGCGATGTCAAAGGCGTCACGAATGGCCTGTTGTACGGTGCCTACCCGCTTGTTGTCCCCGATAATGGTATAGGGAACGCCCGGAAGAATCAGACGTTCGGCCAAATCGGTTTTGGGCCGGAAGCCAACGCAGAGCACGGCGCTGTCGGCGGGAATGGTGCGGGAATCGCCAGCCGCATCCAAATAGGTGACAGCGTTTTCGGTGATGCCGGTGCAGTGGCCTCCGGTGATACAGTGGAGATTCTCCCGTTCCCTCATCTCAATGTCCATGGCCCACTTGTAGGTGAACCATGCGTCCGGGGCAATTTTGTCCTGCATCTCCAGAATGGTAACGTCTTTCCCAAGCTGGGCCAAATGAATGCCGGTTTCTGCGCCTACCTGACCGCCGCCAATAATGACCACATTTTCCCCCAGTGCATCCTCATGGCCGAATACATCCGGTGCTTTAACGGTGCGTTCCACACCGGGAATGGGGATCACCAGCGGATCGGCCCCCACGGCCAGAATCACATGGTCGGGATGCTGGGCGTTTAGCAGCTCCGGGGTGGCAAAGGTATTGTATTGTACGGGGATGTCACGCTGCTCCACCTGACGGATGAGATAGTCCTTAAACCGCCCAAGATCTCGCTTGAACTGGGCATAATCTGCAAAATTCAGCTGCCCGCCCAGATGATCGGAGGCCTCAAACAGGGTCACGTGGTGGCCACGGTCGTGGAGATAGATTGCCGCCTGCATTCCGGCGGGGCCACCGCCGACAATGGAGATTCGCTTGCCGCCCTTGGTGGGGAGAATATATTGCCCCAGCTTGTCTTCAATGCCGATTTCCGGGTTGACAGAGCAGACAAAGTGGTCGTAATAGCAGGCACCGTCATGACATTTGAAGCACTTGATACAGGGGCGAACATCCTCGCTCCGCCCGGCGTAGGCCTTGTTCCCCAGCTCCGGGTCTGCAATGATGCCCCGAGCGATGGAGACAAAGTCGGCCTTGCCGCTGGCGATGATTTCTTCGGCCTGCTCCAGATTTTGAATGGCTCCGATGGCGACCACCGGGATGTTTACGCCGGATTTCTTGATGGCCTCGGCGTACTTTACATTGGGGGTATCCGGGAGGAAGCCGGAGGGATGGGTGGTGGTAAAGTACCGGGCATTGTTCATGCCACAGGAACAGTGGAGCAAGTCTACCCTGCCTTCCAGAAGCTTTACAAACTCGATGGATTCCGGAACGGTGATACCTTCCGGGTCTACCTCAGAGACGGAAAACCGCAGTTCAATGAGAAAATCCTTTCCACAGCGGCCCTTGATCTCATCGATGATCATCAGGGGATACCGGGCACGATTTTCCAGACTGCCGCCAAATTCGTCCGTCCGATGGTTATACCGCCGGGAGAGAAACTGCCCCCACTCGCCTCCATGACCGATGTGAAACATACACATATCAAATCCGGCCTTTTTGACGATTTCAGCGGCATCTCCGAACATTTTTACCTTTTTTTCGATGAGCGACCGGGGCATTTCTACGCTGTCCCGTCCGAATTTTTTCAGGCCGGGCCCAACGGCGTAGTACTGGTCATAGCGGTACTGATCGGAGAGCTGCATGGAGGCCACGGCGCCGAAATGATGCACCCGTGCGGAAAGCGCATAGAGGCTCCGCAGCCCTTCGGTGGTATAGGGATTTACATGGAGATGATTACCGTCGGATTTCATGTCGGGATTGACCTGAACACCGGTGCATGTCACCATGGCAGCGCCGCTCCTTGCACGGTTCCCAAAGTGGGTGATGACTGCCTCCTGAAAGCTGGGCTCTCCGTGCTGGAGGGCGTGTACGCCGGTGGGTGCGGTAAAAATGCGGTTTTTGAACAGCGTATTTCCCACCTTCATGGGAGAAAGCAGATGGGGATAGGGATTCATGACGTGGCCTCCTCAATATGCGATATAGTTTGGCTTGCCGGTACGGTACTGTGTCACCAGCGCATCCCAGTCTTTCGGAAGATGGATCTTTGCACAGGAAGGGCCGCCGTGGTCGCCGCCGCCGCCCAGTACCGTGACCATACAGCCCGCCTGACCGCCGGAGACCGTCAGGAACATATGGTCTGTGGACCAGAAGGTGCGGGTGGAGGCCTCCATATCCAGCGGCAGATCCACAGTTTTCGGCGGATGGTTATTCTGAACCAGCCACCCAAGATCTACCTCTTTGGCGGGCTTCCGGGCATATTCTACAATGTACGTAAGGATTCGCTCTTTTGTCCAGCCGGCATCGGCCATCATCTTGGCGCATTTGGGGGTCAGGATCACCGAGAGACCCGGATCCCAGCCATAGGGATCCATTTTGCACAGGGCCTTCAGTACGGCGGGAACGGTGGTGCAGGTGGAGACCCGGTGCTCCTGGGGCCAGAACATGGTCACGGCAGAATCATCTTCCGCAAAGCCAAAGTCTGTGTGCAGAGGTTTCCACGGATTGCTGTCCGGGTCGTCACCCATGCAGAAACCCAGACGGAATTCATGGCCCATTTCAGACAGATCCTCTACCCCGGGACGGACGCCGCCAATGTTCATCATGATATAGCCAAAGGCTCGGGCGATGGTGGCGTTGGCACGGAAGGCGGGAGTCAGAGAATGGTCGGCGGTGTTGAACCCGATGTCCCGGCAAATCCTGCCGCTGAGCGTCAAAACCGGTCCCCAGGTGGACTGGGAGCAGCACCAGCCCTCCAGATAGATGCGTGGATCCATGGTGGCCTCCACTGCGGCAATCAGCACCGGAAGATAGATGGGCAGGCAGCCTGCCATGACCGCATTGACGGCAATCTTTTCTACGGTGGCAAGGCCCATCATGGGCGGAATTTTTGCGACCACATGGTTCGGAGAAAGGTCGGTGCCCCGCAGCATTTCATCCACTGCTTCTCGGGTCGGCAGCTTGATGGGGGTGCCATTGGTAAAGCCATAGGAGTAGAACAGATCGGAAAGCTCGTCTTGGGTGCCGGAGAAGGTCTTGGTGGCAAGATCCTGACTGACGGGAGTGGGGTGCAGCTCCTCTTCTGAGAGAGGCTGGGTCAGCCCTGCAATTAGCTGGCGCACCAGCTCCGCTGTGCCTGCGCCCATGTTTTTGGCGGTCTGGTCAAGATCAGAGCGGCCAAAGATGTCCAGTACCTCCGGCTGGAAGGAGACCACCCGCAGACCGGGAACACACCGGGCCTTGACGCCCCGCAGTCCCGCAGAATAGGTTCGGGGTACCACGGACATTACCGTAGGCTTCCCCTGCTTTTCCATATAGGCAGCGTTATAGCCCAGAAACAGCGATGATGAGGGTACTGCACCGTAAAAAGCCAGCACACAGTCTACGCCGGAGAGCCATGTATCAAATTCCGCCTTCACCGCAGTATCCTTTGCAATGTCTGTGGTTTCGGTCATGTAACGGAAATAGGAGAATTTTGCCTCAGGGAACGCAATGCGGATATGCTGCTCCACCACCTGAAGCATAAAGGTTGCGACATTCATAAAATCCCCGAACATACCGATGGTTTTGCCATTCAGGGTGTCCAGCCGGGGGCTGAGACCAAACAGATGAGACTGGTCTACCTCTGCCCATGGGCTTAAAACGGTCTGTTTCATAAAAAGATACCTCCTGTGATTTCTCACAGAAGGTATTTGCAAATTTCGTGCCAGTTGCTTGCCTAGATCCCGTGCTTTTTCAGCTTTCCATAGAGGGTAGAACGGCTGATGCCCAAAAGCCGGGCAGCTTCCGTATAATTTCCGCCGGTTTTCTGCAATGCAAGCCGAAGCTGATCGCCCTCTGTATCCCAAAGGGACTGAATGGATGCAGAAGCCGCAGGCTGGGGTGCAGGCGCAGCTGTGATGTTGGAGGAGGCCACCTGATTGCCCTGCTTGTCATAGTGAACCTGCTTCCGGGTAGGCTCCGGCATGGGATCGTCCACACTGCGGTATTCCTTGAGCTCCACCAGATGAAACATCTCTCCGGTGGCATCGTAGATGTGCTTTTGATCGATGATGGTGTTGGGATAGAGAAAATAGAGGCGATTGAGTACGTTCCGAAGCTCACGGACATTGCCGGGCCAGTTATAGTGGAACATCATATCCCGGGCATCCTGCGTAAACTCCAGATGCAGATGATCCTGCCGCATGAAGTGCTCAATGAGCTTTGGGATATCCTGTTTTCTAGCCCGAAGCGGGGGAATATTGATCTCAAAGGTATTCAGACGGTAGTATAGATCCATGCGAAACTGTTTTTTTGCAGCCATTTCCTTGAGATTCTCGTTGGTGGAGGCGATGATTTTCGCAGTAAGCGGGATGGTGCGGTTTCCGCCGATGCGCTCAAACTCCCGTTCCTCCAAAACCCGCAGCAGCTTGCTTTGCAGACTCAGATCCATTTCACCGATCTCATCGAGCAGCAACACGCCGCCGGCGGCCTGCTCAAATTTACCCTTCTGCATGGTGTTTGCACCGGTGAATGCGCCCTTTTCGTGTCCGAACAGCTCGGATTCCAGCAGCTCCTTGGGAATGGCAGAACAGTTGATTTTGATATAGGGAAGATTCCGCCCGCCGCAGTACTCCTGATAGATGCCCCCTGCGAGGATTTCTTTGCCCACGCCTGTCTCGCCAATCAGAAGCACCGGATGCGGGGAATGGGCGATCCGGTGGCACTGCTCGATCATGGTAAGCACTTGGGGGCTGTCCCCAATGAAATCGGAGAATCGATAACCGGAGCGGCGCTGGCGGGCCTCTGGCTGGGTGGGATACTGCCGTTCCTGTTCCTCAATGGCACGTTTGAGAATCGCCATGGATCGAAACAGCACCAAAACCACTACGCCGGTGACGGTACCATCCCAGACCACAGGGATGATGTTGGTCAGGAGCCTCTGGCCGCCAATCTGCATGGAAATCCCCATGCGGCGCTGACCGCTTTCCAAAACGCTGCGAATGGGGGTGCAGTCACCGATCCGCAGTGTTTCTACGGACCTTCCGCTGCATTCCTGAAGGCTCTGACCGGTCAGGGCCTGAAACCCTTGGGTGAGATAGAGAATATTCAGGTCCTGATCCACCAAAAGGGCGGCATCCACAGCGGCCTCCAGCAGACGATCCACTAAAATATGCCCTTCCGGGGTGCGGAGCTGGGGAATTTCAAAAGCTTCTGTCATCACAATTTCTCCTATGATGTATCAAATTCGTACATATGTACAATAATAGCACAATTTAAGCCCGCTTTCGAGCGGAAGCCGGTAGAATTCCCAATTCGGCTCGGTATTTTGCCACGGCACGGCGGGAAATGGTGATATGTCGGGCTGCCAGCAGATCCGCAAGCTGTTCATCGCTGCCGGGGTGGGCAGGATCCTCGGCGGCAATCAGCTGCTGAATGGCAGATTTAATGGTTTCCCGCCCCATGGTGGGGTTCTGACCGACGCTGCGGCTGAAAAAGCTGCTCATGGGGAGCACCCCGCGAGGACATTCGATGTACTTATCCCGGACAGTACGGCTGACAGTGGATTCATGAACTTCTAATTCCTCCGCCACATCCCGAAGGGTCATTTTTTGCAGCTCGCCCCCCAGCAGGAAGCTCCGCTGCCGCTCTAAAATCACCTGACCGCAGCGAAGCATGGTGCTCTGGCGATTGCCCATGTCTCGGATGACCTGCTGGAGCTGGGAGAGCTTTTGACGGAGATACTGCTGCACCTCCGGGTCGGTCTCCTGTTCCAGCATCCGAAGGTACTGACCGTTGATTTGAAGGCTGGGAGCGGAGGCCCCGTTGCCGGAGACAAACAGCTCACCGTCCTGCTCCCGAATATAGAGGTCGGGCCGGACATAAATTACCGCATCTCCTGAAGAGAAGCCGTTGGCAGGATAAGGGGAAAGTTTGCGAATTTGCGCCAGCGCAGTGTCGACAGCGGCAGTGGGTACACTGAGCTGCCGGGAAATTTTTAGGGGAGATGCAGCAGCCAGCTTTAATCCGTAAGTTTTCAGCAGTGTCTGTGCAAGCGCTGTGGAGCGCTGGCGCTGAAGCTGAAGCAGCAGGCATTCAATCACGTCCCGGGCCCCAACGCCGACAGGCTCCAATGATTTTAGCGTGGACAGGGCTAGCTCGGCAGTGGAAATATCCGTTCCGGCCAGCAGGGCCAATTCTGCCGGAGTGCCGGAATAGAATCCGTGGTCATCCAGACAGTCGATCAGCACATGCAGGGTATGGGAAAGTGCTTTTGAAAGGGAATGTGTCACAAGCTGCTCCCGGAGAGAGTCGGCCAAGGTGTCATCGGAGGGGGCGGCAATGGGCGTGGACTCGGAAGCCTCGCCGGCATAATAGCTCTGGTTCTGCCGGTCGGACTGGCGCAGCCACCGAAGCTGCCGGACAAAATTTCCCTCTGCTACAGAAGCCGGTTCACGGGGCCGTACCAATTCCGCCATGGGATTCTCACAGGAAAGCTCCACCAAATAGTCCTCCAGCTCTTTGGCGCTGTAGGACAGAATGGTCATGGTTCCGATCAGCTGGGGCGTAATGGTCTGCGTTGCTTTGATCTGTGTGGTGAGCTTCATGGCTGTCCCCTCCTGTGGAGTGATCCTTGCAAGTTTTGTGCCAATATTGATTACCATACCACAGAATTTTGGAGTGAACAAGAAAGTGCTGAGAATTTTGTTGAAACCGCAAAAGGGAGTATGCCGGAATTTAGGCATACTCCCCAATCGGAAATTACGGTCAGGATTTTGGCTGCTTGATCACAGTGCCCCGGTTCATGACAAATTCCACATGAGAAAGGGCTGAGAAGGTCTCGTCAATGGGCTCCTTTACCGCAATGATATTGGCCTGCTTCCCGGCCACAATGGAACCTACCAGATGGTCGATCTTACAGAATTTTGCACCGCCGATGGTGGCTGCATTGATGACCTCCGCTACGGTAAGTCCTGCTCGATGGAGCAGCTGCATTTCCCGTACCGGCATGGCGGCCACATGTGGCTGAGACTCCATGCGCATGGTGTCGGTACCCACGCAGACCATGCCGCCCCTTTGAATGAACCGGGCGGTATTGTCTACTACGGTGGCCTCCTGTTCATCCAGATCCACCTTGGGCATCGGCGGCATATTCTTGGGCATGGGGGGCGGTGTGGCACCCTTGGGCATCGGCGGACGGGGGGCCTTGATGGTGCAGAGCGTGGGGCAGACCTTTACACCCTGCGCAACCATCCGGTCCAGCAGTTCATCGGGCATATGATCCGTGGGCATATGGGCAAACTCTGGGATCCCGGCGTCCAGCAGCCGGGGCACCAAAGCGGAATCCAGCACATGGGCGGTACACCAGACCCCACGTTCCCATGCGGTGTCTGCGATGGCTTTGAGTTTTTCCACCGTTAAAACGGGGCTTTTCCCATCCATACCGCGGCCTACCGAGGTCTTAATACCATCGCAGCCCATGTCAATGAGCTCATTTACGGCCTTAACGGCGTCCTCAGGAGTTTGAACGCCATAGCCGGTTTCCGCACCATCACTCATGATGTGGTTCAGACCGTGATACTCTGCCACAAACCGCCCTGCGGTGAGGCAGTGCGCACACTGAGGATTCTCAATGGTTTCCCGGTATCGGAGAAATTCCTCCGTGGGATGCTGGCGGCGGTCGTTGCCCATGCCGAGATCCCGAACCGTGGTGACGCCGGACTGCGCCCAGCTGCGAAGAGCACGGTCATTGTATTCGATGTCTCCGGTGACGATGTGCATGTGTGCATCGATGATCCCCGGCAAAACCGCCGCATAGCCGCTCATATCGATGATTTCATCTGCGGCATCGAAGAGGCCAATACTGGAAATGATACCGTCCTCCACCAGAATATCGGCGTTGGGGCCGGAGAAAATGTTGCAGTTTTTCAGCAGTGTTTTCACGTGGGCACCCCCCTACTTGTGGACAATGTGTTTGTGGGGAAGCGGGCCCCATTTGTCGGGATTGCTGCCCTCATCGGGGTTGAAGGAAGAAATCCGGGGAGGCTCGTCCGGGGGATAGTAGGGGGAAGGCGTGCGGCGGCAGTCGGGGCACTCTAAGAAGTCCTTGTGGTAGGGCGTCCGAAGCCAGCAGATGGGCCGGAGCTTCAAGATCTTCCACTCGCCGTTTTCCTTGACAAACTCGTTGTCATATTTACCGGCGATCCAGAAGGCGGTATCCTTCTTTGTCTTGGTCTCGGGGTCGAAGACCCGATTGGTGTGGGGCCCGAAAATGTGCCATTGACCCCATGCATGGGTGCCGTCCTCGCTGATCTCGATCATGGGGGAAGAAATGGTAAGCATCAGCAGCAGGAAGGCGCGGTCTGTATTAGTGTTGGACATTTCACCGACCTTTGGGGTGGTGTCGATCATGTTGCCGTGCTTATCCATCCGGCGGCCCATGGTGTACCAGACCCGCTTGACATGCTCCTGTCCCTTATAAGCGCCGGAGTCCATGATCTCTACCCGCACATCTTCGTTGGTGTGGGTCCAGAGGTCATCCCAGACATCGGCAATTTTGCCGTTTTCCATATAAAAGATGTAGCGGCTCATAAGGTTTTGCACCTCAACGGCATCGGTATGATGGGAAAGGCGGGTGAGCTCCTTTTCCAGTTTGTCGATTTTTTCCAGCAATGCTTTTTCGTCCATGATGATGGTCTCCTTTCGGTGTTTCGGGTTCTGCCAGAATACTGTGCAAGTATTGTGCCAACTGAAAAATCTGACTGGCACAGACATTGCAAGATATCGGGTATCCAAACTCGAAAGGAGACACTCAAATGAAAAAGAAGCTAGGTTCTCTTGCACTGATCCTGTCAATTTTGGCGGGAATCCTCTCCGGATGCGGAAATGCGCCGGCAGCATCGAACAAAAGCGTACCGGAATCTGTACAGCCGTCCGAAAATGAAACAGTCACTGTATCGGAAGCTGCGCCGGAAGTCCCGGAGGCGGACAGCGTGCAGCCGGAGCTTTCTGCGGTGGAGGAGCCGATCTATGAGAAGGTGCCCGTGGAAGTGCCCTTTGCAGAGGGAGAGAGCGTCAGCATGTTCCTTCTGATCCCGCCCTTTATCTCTGCTCAGCTCAGCAGCACCAATGAGCTGACGGTGCTGGGAGAGCTGGAAAAACGAACAGGGCTAACCTTCGATATTACACCCGGAAATTATCTGGACGGCAGCACGGATGTGAATCTTCTGATCGCTTCCGGCGACTACCCGGATATTATCAACCATGCGGATCTCTATTCCGGCGGGATCGAGGCGGCTATGGAGCACAATATTGTGCTGGATCTTCATGACTACATTATGAATGATATGCCCAATTTCCTGGCAACCATGAAGTCCTATGATGTGGATGCCCTGAAGCAGATGACCACTGCCAGCGGGCGCATTGGCTACTTCCCGCAGGTGCACGCAAAGCCCTATATCGACAGCTTTGCCATTGGCCTGAATCAGGACATAATGGATCAATTGAATCTGGAGATCCCCAAGACCTTTGACCAGCTTCACGATGTGCTCTCTAAGGTATACGCAGAAACCGGTCTTCAGTATGGTCTTTCCAATCAGGGTACCGATGCAGCTCTGATGATGGGCTTTGGCGCACCGGCGTTCGGCACCACCGGAGCGGGAATTGAGGGCTTCCGAGTGGTAGATGGCACGGTGGAATATGGCGCCACCACCGATTCTGCCCGGACTTACCTGGAAACCATGGCACAGTGGTTCAGCGAGGGCCTGATCTATTCGGACTTCCTGTCCTATGAGGACTTCCAGCAGACCAATATGGTAGCCGCCGGCACCCTGTTCGGCAACGGCAATGTCAATGCCCAGACGCTGGGAGAGGCCGCCGGAAACGGCGTCAATATTACTGCGATCCCCTATCTCACTGAAAAAGAGGGGGACCCCATTCAGCTCAAGGGCTCCGGCGAGATCGTGCGCAGCGCAGCGTGGTCCGTGTCTACGGGAGCCGATGAGGAGACGGTTTCCCTGATCTGCCAGCTGGTGGACTATATTTTCTCTGAGGAAGGCACCCTGCTCTTTAACTACGGCGTAGAAGGACAGGGATATGAGCTGGACGAAAACGGCCAGCCCCAGTGGAGCGACCTTATTATGAATTACGAGGGCGGCTATACCACAGCGGCAGTGCTCTATGCGACGGCAACGCCTTCGGAGTTTATCTGCGGCATCTATGACGACGATAAGTTTAATTTCAGCTATACGGACAAGCAGCGGGAGTGCCAGGATATCATCAACACCTCCAGCACCGGTGCATGGGATTTCCCGGTGGGCGCAGATGTGGCCATGACCACAGAGGAAACGGCAGAGGCAGCGGCAATTTCCGGCGATCTTTCCACCTATGTCTCTGAGACGGCCCTCAGCTGGATCTGCGGACAGCAGCCGCTGAATGACGAAACATGGCAGACTTATCTGGAGAAGTGCCGCACCATGCGGTCCGAAGACCTGACAGAAATTTACCAGACGGTATATGACCGGTTTATGGCAGAGTGAGGAGGAAGAATTGTGAAAAATAGAATTGCAGCGCTGCTGCTGACGGGCACACTGCTGACCGCGGCTCTCGCAGGCTGTGGCGGTGGGAAAAGTACCCCGGAAGCTTCAGCTTCGGCTCCGGCAGAAGGGCAGAGCGTCTCATCGGTAGAATCTATGGCATCGGTGCCCGCAGCACAGCCTGAGCCTGAGACGGAAAGTACGCAGGAAGAAAGTCTGGCAGAACAGCCTGCTGAGATTCAGCATCTGGTGGAATTCCCGCTGGAAGAACCTTTCTCCATTTCCATCAGTATGTCCACCACGCCCTCCCTTACCGGCAGCGGTCTCATTCAGGACGCAGGGCAGGATCTGGGATGGGCAAAATGGCTCCATAATCGCACCGGCGCAGACATTCAGGTAGATCTCTATTCCTTCTTTGACTCTGCGGATAAGCAGAACCTGATGATCGCATCCGGCGATTATACAGACGTCATTGTGGGCAGTCTCAGCTATTCCGGCGGGGTAGACGGTGCGGTAGAAGAGGGCGTGCTGACGGATATCTCCGAATATGCGGCGTATATGCCCGACTACATGAATGCCCTGTATTCCAACGTAAACTATGTACAACTGGGCTATTCCACTGACTTCCATTTGACCGCCTTCTACGGCCTCAACGACAGCGCAGCCCTGCCGGACTATGGCCCGGTGATCCGTCAGGACTGGCTGGATGCACAGGGGCTGGAAAAGCCGGTGACCTATGATGACCTCCACGAGGTGCTGACCGTATTCAAGAATGCCTATGGTGCGACCTTGTGGCTCACCAGCTATGGCGGTGTACCCGGAGATTTCTCCGGCGGCTATGGTTTCCCGGAATATAGCGGCGGTGTGGCAGCACCCCTGTATGTGGAAGACGATCAGTTCCTGTTCCCAACGGAAAAACCTGAGTTTCAGGACTACCTGAAAATGATGCACCAGTGGTATCAGGAGGGGCTTATTTATCCCGACTTTTTAAGTCAGGGCGAGGTGGATCACCCGGACAGTGCGCTGATCAATAACGGTGATATCGGCGTATGGTTTACTTATGTTGCCTATCTGGAATCCGAGCAGGCGGCGCTATCTGCGCTGGAGCCCGGCGGCGATATCCGCGGATTTTCTTACCCGGTAAAGCAGGCAGGAGACAGCAACCGGTTCGGCAAGGGCGCTGCCACCAACGGCGTGGACGGCATGGGCGGCTTCTCCGTTACGACAGCGTCCTCCGATGTTGCGACTCTGTGCGCTGCGCTCAATGAGTTTTATACGCCCGATGGTTATACCTTTGCCAACTGGGGAACCGAGAACGAGACCTATACGGTGGATGCAGACGGCAGCAAGCATTTTACGGATCTGATCCTTCAGGATGAATATGGTTTGGGCTCTGCGGTGATGATGACCTACTATTTCTTTAAGGACGGCCCCTATCAGGTGGATTATGACCGCTACCTCTCTTCCTACACAGATCGTCAGGTGGAAGCCTGTGAGCTGTGGATGACGGAGAATCCGGGCATTATCAGCTATACCCTGACCACGGATCAGAGCTATGAGTTCTATGGCTACCAGTCGGATGTGTTTACGACCTATCAGGAGTATGTGGTCAAGTTTATCACCGGGGATAAGGATATTGACAGCGACTGGAAGGAGTTCCTTGACAAGCTGGATGGCTGCGGCCTTCAGAGTTTGCTGAAACTGGGACAGACCGGTGTCGAGCAGTACGATGCACGGCTGGAGGAAGCTGAGGCTTTGTATCAGGCATACCATGAGGAAAAGTAAGATATAAACGGGATCGAAAGGGCGCTGCCTCACTGCGAGACAGCGCCCTTTGTGTATATTCCGTATGTTTTCGCTGGGATTGATGTGACGCATACCTTGCCGGTATGGTGCATATATCCCCCGAAGGTTTAGAAATGCATTTGTGTTAAGCTGCGTTATACCGATCCAGTGCAGACTGCTGCTGCTGGATGCAGGTGGCAATATTCATGGCCTCGATGGCGGCAACATATTCGTCCCATGTGGCGTCAATGTCCACATCGCCCATGATTGCCTGCAAGGTATACTGGCCGACATAGGTGCCAATATCGCTGTAGGTGTTGGCATAGGTGGTGTTTTCCTCAGAGGTCATCTGCACACCGGTGGGGATCACATAAGCATCATCACCCAGCGGCCAGATATCCCTTGCGGCCTCCCACTGGGCATCGGTGAACCGTGCGTACTGCCGATAATCGTCCTGAACGCCGACCAGAGAGAAGGTCGTATATTTGGTGATCGCCAGCTGCTCCGGCAGTCCATCCGGGTTGTTGAAGATCATATCGTTGAGTTCCGGTTTGCCCTCGGCGTTGTAATCAAAGGTCAGACCCTCTACGCCGTAATTGGACAGCAGCTGTCCTTCTTCGCTGTAGATATAGTCTGCCCAGCGAGCCACCAGAACCGGATCCTCACAGTGGGTGGAGATGCAGTAGCCACCGGTGGCGGAAGCACCACGGCTCTCGCTGAAGTGCAGGGTGTCGCCCTCATTTTCAACAGGGTCATAAGCGCCCACAACGACGATGTCGGGATTGTTGCCGACTACTTCGCTGTAGCGGTTGGGGATATCCTGGGTGTTGAGACCATAGAGTCCCATCTGGTTGTTCAAAACCAGATCATCCGGGGGATTGGTGTTGGAATCCACATAGGTGTAAAAATCCTTGTAGATCAGGCCATCGGCATACCACTTTGACAGGGTGGTGAGATATTTTTTATAGCCGTCCTCCATGGGGCCATATTTGACTTCGCCATTGATCTGGAAGAAGGGAGAGCCCATCTGGATCGGGGGCGCCTTGACACCATAACCGGAGGCAAAGAAATTGCCCTGATAGGAGCCGTTCCGGGAGAGCATCATGGGGGCGCTGGCATTTTTCTGGTTTTTGAATGCGGTCAAAACATCGTAATACTCATCATAGGTTTTGGGGCGCTCCAAGCCGAGATCATCCAGCCAGTCCTGACGGATCTGAAGGCCATAGTCGGGCAGACTGCCACGCTCTTTCAGAATGGCGATCTGATAGATGTTGCCCTGATTGGAGGTGAGGTCGGTGATGAATACATCCTGACTGTGGATCATGTTGTAGTAGTTCGGCATCCACTGGTCGATGAGATCATCTATCGCAATGATGACATCGTCCGCCCATGCGGTGTCCAGACCGCCGGTGTAGTTGGTGTCAACGTCGTGCATCAGATCGCAGTAATCACCGCCTGCGATCATCAGATTAAACTTTTCCACAGCGGTTTCTGCATTTTCCAGACGGAATTCTGTCTTGATGCCGGTGCGCTGCTCCATCTCCTGGAAGAACAGCGTGTCTGCATAGCTCTCCATGCCAAAGGCGGCAAAGAAGGGGAACCATCCGTCAAAAATGGTAATGGTTTTATCGCCGTCAGCAATTGGGAAAACGCCTGCGCCCTCGGCAAATTCGTGGGTCTCTGCCTCCAGAACGCTTTCCTCTGCGGCGCTGGAGGATTCCACAGCCGGCGCAGGGGCTTCCTCCGGGGCTTTCGCTTCTTCTGAGGAAACGGATGCCGCTTTTTCAGAACTGGGAGCAGAAGCCGCCGGATTTCCGCAGCCGGACAGCATGGTGGTCAACATGCCAAGGGCAAGCAGCAGGGCAAATAGTCTCTTTTTCATTCATTTCTTCTCCTTTTTCAGATTGCGGAAAATTATTTTCCGCTATTTTGAGTATAGCAAGGCCGCCGAAGGCCGTCAATTCTCAAAAATCGCACCCGTTACTTACAAAAATCGTAAAGTGTTGTAGGATACCGCGAAGAAAAATGACAAATCCGCCTGATCGGTGTAAAATCAGGCGGATTTGCAGTGCTTCTATTTACACAATGTAAAAGTTACTCCACATACGAAGCAGCTTCCTGTCCGGCTACAAAGCCGGAGACCAGTGCAAAGGTCAGTGCGGAGATCGTCCCCTCAATGTAGCCAACGCCCACCTCGCCGGGAACCATAATTCCACGAGTGCCATCGCCTACGGCATAGAGACCGGGTACCGGGCGGCCACCGCGCACCACGTTGGTGTTCTCGTCAATGACAACGCCGCCCAGCGAATTTTCATGGAACATCTTCTTGTAAATGGCGTAGTAGGGGCCTTTCCCCAGCGGTTTCTTCTCCATGGGGGCCCAGCCGCCGGGCGCATTTCCGGGTTTGCCTTCCAACAGTTCCGTAATAGACCAGTTCATTTTGTCATCGGGATCCATGGCCGGAGGGGGCGCCATGGGGGGACGCTCTTCTTTGAGGGAGGCGTCATAGCGTGCAGCGGCCTGATGGAGCTTTTCCGGTGCAATGTGCAGCTTTTCGGCCAGCTCGTCCAGCGTATCGGCTTTGTACATGGTCTCCCAGGCGAGTTCCGTATCCAGCTCCTGCCGCCAATTCCGATACAGCGCATCCATGTCGATGCCCGGCACATCCGGGGCTCGGCCCATGGAACGCTTGCAGGCGGCCTCTACAGAGGCCTCGTCAGCAATACCCCAGACATACCGGCCGGGAACGGCGGCAAGGGGACTGACCTCTCCCAAAGTAAACTGCTCCTCAAAGTAATTCCCTTCCCGGTCAATGTCAAAGGCGGAAGCACCGCTGGCGGCAATGGAAACGGTTCCAAAGGGGTGACGCATGGGGCCAAACATACCGGAACGCTTATTATAATAGTCTACATCTGCGCCGATGGCTTCGGCCATGGTGATGCCGTCACCGGTGCAGCAGGGGTGGGTGAATACATGAACGCCATCGGTGGGCTGAGGGCCGTCGTCGTAGAAGGCAGGCTGGAAACGGTTCATCAGTTCCCGATTGCGGGTGTAGGAGCCGGAGGCAATGACGCAGGCCTTGCAGGTGATCTCAACAGCTCCCCCATCGTCCTGGGCAATTACACCGGTGATCTGGCCGGCTTCATCGGTTTTCAGCTCCTTTGCCGCAGTGTGATAGAGCACCTGACCGCCGTTGTGCTCCACAATGGACAGCAGCTTGTTTGCCATCCACCAGCCAATGCCGCCGGGGCCAATGGTGGTGTCAATGCGCTTGTGGTTATAATCCCAGTCGTAGGCGGCGGTGATCCCATAGCCGCCAAAGGGCTGGGGCCCAAAGGTAAAGTCCTTGCCAAGATCGTGTTTTTCGATGAGCCAGTTGATAAATTCCTCGTCTGCGTCCAGAATCCGGCGCACCAGTTTGCCGTTGACGCTGCCCTTGGTCTGGCGCATGAACTGCTGATAGACAATGTCTCTGGGATCCTGGAGCCCGGCCTCCTGATGCCATTTGCTCCAGAGGCTGCGGAACACATGGGCGTACCATGCGCTGCCGCCGATCTCCTTGTTTTTCTCCAGCACGATGACATGCTTCCCGGCTTCGGCAGCCTGCGCTGCGGCGGAGAGACCGGAAGCGCCGGCTCCAATGACCAGCACATCGCAGGAGAGCGCCGTGGGCTCGTGATGTACAGGGGGAATAGCGGCATCGGGATCGGAAATGGCCTCGTTGTGGCATACTGTGGCACAGTGGCCGCAGCCGATACACTTTTCGGGATCGATCCAGTATTTTGCATTTTTGAAGCGAATGGCCCCAACGGGACATTCTACCCGGCAGCGATGACAGCCGGAGCAGATGGGTTGGTTGATGACATAAGGCATAGGTGTTCCCTCCATTTGTGTTCTGATACCATGATAGCATGGACATGTGCTGCAAAAAAGCGGCACTTTTCAATGTCTGGTAGCAAAAAATGATATGAGCGGATTCCGAGAAACAGGGAGGCGCCCTCGATGAGAGCACCTCCCTTGCAGGTCAATTGGTACCACCCTTACAGGCCCATTGCCGCTTCACGCTGCATAGCGCGGTCATAGGCATCCTGCTTGACGTCCACCATATCCTGAAGGCCCATGCCCTCGATGGTGGAAACATAGTTGTCCCAATCGGCATCGATATCAGCGGCACCGGTGATAAACTCCAGAATGCGTGTATCGGTGTAGGTGGAGATCTCAGCGGAGATCCTGGTATATTCCGCAGTCTCCTCCGCAGTCATCTTTGCATAGGCGGGATAGTTGTATGCGCAGTCGCTGAGATTCTTCAGCCCTTCATAGACCTCCCACTGGTTGTCGTTGAAATCATAGAAGCTCTTGGACATGTCATTGATGTAGGGGAAGAAGCTGGAGGCTGCATTGGTGGCATACTTGTAGCTTGCGAAGAAGGAAGAAAGACCGTCAGGGTTATTCGTAATGAGCTCGGTATAGGTGGGCTTGCCATCTACCATGGTGTAGCTCTCACCTTCCACGCCATAGTTGCTCAGCAGATAGCCCTCATCGCTGTACAGGAACTCCACCATTTCCAGCAGGGGATCGATGTTGGTGCAGCCGGTAGAGAAAGCCCATGCATCGTTGTCCTTCATGGTATCGCTCATAGAAGCGGGGCCGGTGTGGGGCTCGGTGGTCCCATCGGTCACGTAGGGAAGAACCGCCATTTCAAAATTCTCGTCCGTAACATTCATCATAATGTCAGAGGAGTTTGCAGCGGAAACGCTGACCAGACTGTTGGTGCTCAGACCGAAGTCCAGCCGAGCGGCGGCGCTGACATCCTCGGAGGTCTCAGAGAAAAAGTCGGCGGGAATCAGGCCATCGGTATACAGACGATTCATGAACTTCAGATAGGTCTTCATGTTGTCATTGGTGAGGCTGTAGACGGCCTTGCCATTTTGGACGGTAAAGGGAGAGTCGGAATAGAGCATCTCGCCAAAGTACAGGTTCAGGCCGTAGGCCAGATCCAGAACCAGGCCATCGGTGGAGTTCAGCTCAAAGAGGGCGTTCTTCTCGGATTTGGCCTTTTGAAGGTAGTCATACAACTCGTCAAAGGTCTTGGGCACTTCCATACCAAATTCATTCAGCCAGTCCTTGCGGATGACGGGACCTACGACCTCCTGTCCCACCTCGGGGGTCAGGGTGCAGATGGTGGGCATATAGCCGGAATCGGTATAGGCCTGCATCAGAGAGTTGGTATTCTTGTTCAGGTAGGCCCAGTAGTTGGGGCACTTTTCGGGGATAATATCCGCAAGGTCCTGGATGATGTCCTGCTCCACAGCCGCTTCCAGACCGGCGGTGAAGTTGTTCATGCCGTTGATGATATCGCAGTAGTCACCGGCGGCGATCATCAGGTTGAAGTTGTCCTGCTCTGCTGCGCCGTTTGCGGCGGTGATATCAAAGTGGATATTGGTGACTTCCTGAAGGGTATCAAGGACCAGAAGGCCCTTCATACCGTCAACGTCAATGACCTCGGGGGCGAAGGGGGCGTAGCACATCCAATAGGTGTAGGTAAGGCCCTCCTCGGAGATGGGAAGTGTGTAGCTGGGGCCGGCGGGCTCTGCGGCCGATTCCTCCTGATTGGAAGCAGCCGCAGGTGCAGCGCTCGGAACAAACAGATCGTTGCTCTTTTCCGGCGTGCTTTCCTCGGCCTGCGGTGCGGAAGCGGCTGCTGCTGACGATGCTGCGGAGGAAGTGTTTCCGCAGCCTGCGAACATACCAACCAGCAGACAAAGGGCAAGCAGGGCGGCAGTAAGGTTTTTCTTTTTCATTTTGTGTTCTCCTTCCGAATTTTTTATTTGAACATTGCGGCAGTATCGCTTTGGTTAGAAGCACCGCAAATACTCAAATTACTCACGTCTTATCAAACGGATCATTCAACGGCAATATTTTATCTTGCGGCAGGTGTGTCCGATTTTTCCTGAGCAAGGTACCGATCTATAGCAGCGGAATTCATCACGACTTTTAGCAGCCGTGCAGCGCATTGCTCCAAAACAGAACGGGAAAGTGCACCCGACTGTACATGTTTATAAACCCAATCCACCATGCCGGGGAAACCGGGCATCAGCAGGTCATTCCCGGCCTGAAGGCATTCCACGGCCAGTCCGGTGTCACCCTCCCAGTCGGTGACAACGAAGCCCTCAAAGCCCCATTCTTCTCTTAAAATGTGCTGAAGCAGCGCCGGATGGGCAGCGGTCTGCTTGCCGTTGAGGGGATTGTAAGAGGTCATGAGGCTGTGGGGATTTCCCTCTTTGACAGCAATTTCGAATCCACGCAGATAGATCTCCCGCAGGACGCGTTCTGTCATAACGGAATCATCCTTGTCCCAACGGCTCGTTTCCTGATTGTTGGCGGCAAAGTGCTTGATACAGGTGGATACTTGGTGGTTTTGTTCCGCACCACGGACGACCGCTGCGGCGATCTTACCGGAAACCAGTGGGTCTTCGGAATAGTATTCGTAGTTTCGTCCGGCAAGCGGATTTCGGTGAATGTTGAAAGCAGGTGCCAGCCAGACATCGACCTTTCGCTCCTCCGCCTCTGCGCCCATCGCATCGCCAAGCCGTTCTGCCAGTTCGGTATTAAATGTGCATGCAGTAATGGTTGCAGTAGGGAAGGCCAGCTTGTGCGCTTTTCCGGCGCCGATCCCCGCAGGGCCATCGCACATGGTAATGGTCGGGATCCCAAGGCGCTCCACAGTGGCAGTATAGCCGCCCATGCCGGGAATGCACTCGCTGAGGGGGCCGAGCTGACTCTCCTTTGTGAGCTGGTCCATGGGAATGCCCTGCTCGATATCCTTGTTCTGGGTTTCTACGGCGGAAAATCCGGTGACATTGGCGCCGATCAGCAGCACCACCAGCTCGAAGTCATCCGCCTGCTTTAGAAATTCTGCCATCGTTACCTTGCCGGATTTTACATCGGAAAGCTTCCATTTTGCGGGGGCAGCAGTGACTGTGGGCCAGGCAAATGCATCTTTTTTCATAGAGCCGTGCTTTTCTGCCGAGTTTGCGGAAATGGGCGGAGCGATCGGCTTTGTGCCCGCAGGGTCATGCTTGGACAGCTGCCGGAGCGGGCGGGTATGGTGCGTCGGTGCCGCCTGATTGGTCACTTGCTCCAGAACGGTTTCTTCCGTTTCAAATGTGGCAAAAGCACGATTGCGGCAGGAATCGCCCCCTAAGTACAGGGTGTTATCCCCATGCTGGAGGATCCATGCGGCTTTTTCCTCACTATAGCAGGCCAAATAACGGTTGGGAATGTGGAAGTGCAGCACCTCCGAGGCACCGGGAGCCAGCAGACCTGTTTTCTGGAATGCAATCAGCTCCCGTTCAGGCCGCTCCAGAAGGGATTCTGCACCGTGCAGATAGATCTGTACCACTTCTTTTCCGGACAAATCGCCGGTGTTCTTCACTGAAACAGAGAAGGAGATGCCGTCTTTCTCACGTGCAAACCTGAAGGCATCCTTCTGGAAGGTGGTGTAGCTGAGTCCATATCCAAAGGGATATCGCACCGGGACACCGAAGGTAGTAAAGTAGCGGTAGCCCACATACAGACCTTCCTGATATTCGGTATAGCGGCGGTTGCCTACAGGCCGTACCACGGTCTGCCCAACCGGAACCATATCGTGGTTTCCGACACCGCCCCAATATGGAATTTGGTGTTCGGTGCCGGTATAAAGCTCAAAACCGTCTGCCCATGCGCCAAAGTTTTCAGAGGACGGGATGTCCGTCCAGCGCTTGGCGATGGTATCGGTGAGCCGCCCGGAGGGATTCACATGCCCCATGAGGATGTCCGCAGCAGCGGAAGCGCCTTCCTGTCCGGGAATCCAGACCATCAGGACTGCGCTGGGATGGTAGATGTCTACCCACTCCATATCCGGGTATCCGCATACATTGAGCAGGACGATCACATGATCAAAGTGCCGCTTTACGCCGGCAAAAAGGGCATGCTCCTCTGGGGACAGGTAGTAATCACCGGGCTCCAGCTTCCGGTCTCTCCCCTCTCCGGCCAGACGGGCAATGGAGATCACAGCGACATCGCAGGCTTCTCTTGCAGTGGCAATCTGCGTATCGGAGAGAACCATTTCCGGGATCGTGCCCCGGCGCATATGGGGCGGTTCCTTTTCGACCTTTTTCTGCTCCTGTGCACAATAGTCTGCATACAGAGCTGTAAGATAAGGATCGACCACAGCGCCAGCGTTTTCCATGGCTTCCGGCAGTTTTACCACATAATCGGCAAAGGTGGAGCCGGAGCCGGAGCCGCCGTGGAGGAATCCAATCTGCCCGACGCCGAACAAAGCCACTTTCCGACCTGCCTTCAATGGCAGAATACCGTTGTTTTCCAGCAGTACCATGCCTTCTGCGGCGACCTCACGTCCCAATGCGATGCGTGCCTGCTCTTCCGGTGTGTAGTGTTCAAAGCCTTTTCCAAATCGTTTGGTTTCCAATGTAACGCCCCCCTATATATAATCCTTGATAAACTCATTATATCGGGGGGAAGACAGTCTGTAAAATGCTAAAAAGTATGGGGGGTGTGCAGAAAAGTAACCGTATGGGTGCAAATCCCATACGGTTATATGTTTACCATGCTTTCACTTCGTCGGATGCGGCAATCAGCTCCGAGAGAATGCCAATCACCGTTTGGATTCCGGGATTTGAGGTTCCTGTGCGCCATGCGGCGGCCAGTGTCACCGGGGTTAATTCACCTTTCGCATGGAACTCGATGGCCGGGTCTGTACGAAGATTACTGTTGCCTGCGAGAATGGCACATCCATAGCCCTGACGGACGAAGAATAGCTGCTCATTGATATACCGGGCCAATTTGTACCGAAGGTTCAGCGACATGCACTGACATGCGGCTTTGTCTCGGGCAAAGGATGCGGCAGAATCCTCCGGAGAGTTGAGGATCAAAAGCTGGTCGCCACCCTTCATTCGCTCCAAATCCACCACATCCCGGTGATGGGCAAAATAAGTTGGGATCTGACAGAGCGGACGGAATATAAGCTCCGGCTGTTCCTGCAAGTCATGCTGAAAGGTCAGGATCAGGTCCAGTTCTCCCGCAAGAAGCTGCTGCTTCAGGGACAGATAACTGTGGGAAAACAGCTCTACCATCAGGTGGGGGTACTCTGCCTGACAAATTCGCAGAAAATGGGGCAATACATCCCCAAGGCCGTAGCCCTCCAGAATCCCAATGCGCATCCGAACACTGTCATCCTGTCCCATGGCATAGATTTTTTGAAGGATTTCGTTGTAGTTGGTTATGAGGGAAGTGAACTCCTTTTGGAGCATGGAACCGGTGGGGGTAAGGCTCAGGGAGTTCTTGCTCCGAAGAAAGAGCTTGACCCCAAGCTCATCCTCCATCGCAGAGATCTGACGCCCTAAAGCCGGCTGGGTAATATACAGTTCACGGGCGGCTACCGTAAAATTAAGGCAGCGGGCAGCGGTGAGAAAGTATTGAATTTGGGACAGCGTCATGGCAGTTCCTCCTTGATTCAGCGGAATGGGCAGATCCAATCATCTTTGTTGTATCATATTCCGGAGGGAAATGCAAACCGGATCTGAACGCAGGCGAAAAAACAATCACAATGGGAAACAGAAAAAATTTACGGCTTGCCGGAAAGCCCCTTCTGCGATATGCGGGCATAAAGGTATATTCTTCACAACAGGGAAACGCAAGGCGGCAGCTACAGAAAATTGCGGCAGTTCACTGCACAGCCGGGCCCTGCGCATACTGCTGTCCACGCCGAAAGACCTCCCGTCATCCTGCCCGATTGGGCGAAGATGCGGAAGGCCTTTCTATAGGTGATGCAATTATCAGGGCATAATGCTGTTGGCACCATCGAGAATGAAGCTCTGGCCGGAATAGAACTTGCTGTCCGGCCCCGCAAGGAACGTCAGGGCTGCGCCAATGTCTGTTTCCGGATCGCCCAGCCGATGCATGGGCAGCTGCTCCATCTGCTTCTCATAGAGATCCGGGAACTTCTCCTTCCAAGCCTTGGCCGCCGGAGACTCCGCACCGGGCAGGCACACGTTTACGGTGATGCCGTACTTGGCCCATTCCTTGGCTGCGATCTTGGTAAGACCACGGATGGACTCCTTGTTGCTGGCATAGGCCAGCTGACCTGCATAGCCGAACATGCCGGTGGCGGAGGCGAAGTTGATGATCCGGCCCTCTCCCTGCTCCTTCATATAGGGGAAGCAGGCCTGCATAAAGTTCAGGCTGCCGATGGTGCCCGTGGACCATGCCAGATACATGCTCTCATACAGGGTGTCCTCCACCGGTGCCGACGGGGGCAGGCTCTGGGCGTTGTTGATGAGGATATCCACGGAGCCGAAGGTCTCCACGGTCTTTTTCACCGCAGCCATGACCCCCTCCCGATCCGAGGTATCGCAGGAAATGGCAATGGCCTTGCTGCCCAGTGCCTCAATCTCCTTTGCGGTGTCCTCCACCGGGGCAAGACGGCGGCCGATACAGGCTACCCGAACCCCACGCTTTGCCATGCAGAGGGCAACACCCTTGCCGATTCCCTGACCGCAGCCGGTGATGATGGCTACCTTTTCGTTGAGCTGTTTCATATGATCAAATCCTTTCCTTTTCAGTAGGTTTATATGGTTTGTGGCTGATATTTTTCCGGTATCTGAATGGCTCCCGCCGGGCAGGAAGCGGCGCATTTTCCGCAGCCCACGCACTTGGTATAGTCCACGCGGGCTACATTGCCACGAACAGTCATGGCACCTACCGGGCAGTCCCGGACGCATTTGCCGCAGCCAATGCAGAGGTCTGCCATGAGCCTGTCCAGCCGCTCCGGATCCAGATCATAGTAGGCCTTTCGGATTTCCACGGGACTTAGCCCCCATGGGGCAGGCGTTGATGCATCGGCCGCATCGGATACAGGCGCTGGAGCGCACCGGCTCCGCCGCCTTTTTTCCAAAGGCCAGCAGGCCGTTGTTCTGTCGGGTAATGGGATAGTGGACATCCATCTGGGCGCTGCCCATCATGGGACCGCCGATGATGATCTTCTGCGGCTCCTCCCGAAGCCCGCAGTAGCGGAGAATGTCCTCAATGGGCGTGCCGATGGGCACCTCCAGATTTTTCGGATGTAAAATGGCGTCTCCAGCCACGGTCAGCCGCTTATGGGTCAGGGGCATTCCGGTTTTCAGGAACTTTCCGATGGTGGATACCGTGGTGACGTTCAGCATCATGACCCCAACACTGGTGTGCCGTGCGCCCCGGGGCACCGTGCGCCCGGTGGCGTTTTTGATGAGTACATTCTGCGCCCCTTGGGGATAGCAGGATTCCAGCACACAGATGGAGATCCGGCTGTCGTTCCGGCACAGCCTGCGCATCAGCCGGATGGCCTCGGGCTTGTTGTCCCCGATGCAGATCTTGGCACCGGGAATCCCCAGAAAATCAAGACAGGCATGAATCCCGGAGAGCACCGTGTCGCTGCACTCCAGAAACTCCCGGTTGTCCGTGGTCAGATACGGCTCGCACTCGGCTCCGTTGATGAGCAGGGTGTCGATCTCCGAGAGGTTCTTGGGCCGCACCTTCACGTCTGTGGGGGAAGCCTGCGCCCCCAAGCTCACAATGCCGGAGTGCTCCAACGCCCCCACAAAGCTATCAAGATCATGAACCTCCGGAGGCCGGATGTCCAGATCCGGGGTCTGGGTGCCATCGGGCGAAATGACCACCACGGTGTCGTTTTCCCCGGCATTGTAGAGAATCTGCTCCACGGAGCTCACCGTCCCGGACACGCTGGAGTAGATATGCATGCTCATGGCACTGGGTGCCCTGCCCACCATGGTGCCCACAAGCACCCGGTCACCCTTTTGAACGCAGGCTTCGCAGGCTGCACCCACATGCTGCCGCATGGGCAGGATGACCTTTTCCGGAACCGGCAGCTGCTCCGTGGGCAGGTTGGCCATCTCCTTGTGATGGGAGACCTGCGTGCCGGGGCTTTGCCACAGCAGGGTTTTGAGATTCATAGCAGTCTGCCTCCTACAAGCTTAGAGGTTGATTGAGTATTTTTATACTATTCCAATTCTATTTCCTCTGCAATGTTGATTTGCACAAACAGAAACTATCATATTGTGCATTTTCGCCTAGATTTTACGCTTGTTTTTTACATGATGCAAAACCTGTGCCTCAAACGGGGATACCACTGGTGGATTTTCACCAGTCGTTCTATACGTTTCATGCCTCCCTGACCGGTCCGAGCGGCACTCCTCTCCGTGGCTGGACCAGCCCAATTTGCTGCCCTTGACACTGTCATAATGCACATACTGAGCGAATATGTTCGTAGCTTTTGACAAGGATTTCGCGGCGCTCTGCGGTATAATGAAATCAGGCACAGGGGAAACGCCCCAACGGCTCCCCCTGCTGCACTGTCTATTTCCGACCCTGATTCGGGTTTGCTAGCGATCCTGAAAAAGGCATTCGGTCACATAAAGGAGCAATATTATGAATGTCAACCTGAAGGAACACTATGGCCTGTACATCGGCGGGAAATTCGTCCCCGCCTCTGATGGAGCGGAATTTGAAACCACAAATCCCGCTACCGGCGAGCATCTCGCCTATTGTGCCGAAGCCACATGGGAGGATGTAGATGCCGCAGTGAACGCCGCATGGAAGGCGTTCCCTGCTTGGAAAAAGGTCGACCCCATCCAGCGGGCGGAGATTCTCAACAAAATCGCAGATCGTATCGATGAGAATGCGGAGCTGCTTGCCACTGTAGAGACACTGGACAACGGCAAGCCGATCCGTGAGACCATGGCCATTGACGTGCCCCTTTCCTCGGATCACTTCCGCTATTTTGCCAGTGCCATCCGCACCGAGCAGGGCACCGCAACGGTTTTGGACGGCGGCTATCTCAGCATGGTGCTCCGGGAGCCCATCGGCGTGGTGGGGCAGATTGTACCGTGGAACTTCCCCTTCTGTATGGCCGCATGGAAGCTGGCTCCGGTGCTGGCCTCCGGTGACTGCACCGTCATCAAGTCCTCCTCTGCAACGCCTCTGAGCCTGCTGGTGTTCATGGAGCTGATCTCCGATCTGGTGCCCGCAGGTGTCATTAACGTCATTACCGGCAAGGGCTCCAAGTCCGGCCAGTACATTCTGGAGCATCCGGACTTCCGCAAGCTGGCCTTCACCGGCTCCACTGAGGTGGGCCGCAATGTGGCCGTGGCCGCAGCCCAGAAGTTGATTCCCGCCACCTTGGAGCTGGGCGGCAAGAGCGCCAATATCTTCTTTGACGACTGCAACTTTGAGCAGGCCATCGACGGCCTGCAGTTGGGTATCCTGTTCAATCAGGGGCAGGTCTGCTGTGCCGGTTCCCGGGTCTTTGTACAGGAAGGCATCTACGATAAATTCGTGGATGCAGCGGTGAAAGCCTTCCAAAAGGTACGGCAGGGCGACCCGCTGGACCCCAACACGCAGATCGGCAGTCAGATCAACGAGGCGCAGATCAAAAAAATTGCCTCCTACATGGAAATCGCCAAGCAGGAGGGTGCTACTATCGCCTGCGGCGGCAAGCGTGCCACCGAAGGTGCGCTGAAGGACGGCTGCTTCTTTGAGCCGACACTGATTACCAATGTGAATAACAAAATGCGCATTGCTCAGGAAGAAATCTTCGGCCCTGTGGCCGTGGTCATCAAGTTCAAGACCGAGGACGAGGTCATTGCCATGGCCAACGATTCCACCTATGGTCTGGGCGGCGCAGTATGGACGCAGGACATCACCCGTGCCATGAAGGTGGCACGGAGCGTGGAGACCGGACGGATGTGGGTCAACACCTATAACCAGCTTCCCGCAGGTGCGCCCTTCGGCGGCTATAAGAACTCCGGCATCGGCCGTGAGACGGATCTCAGCATTCTTGACGCCTATACCCAGAAGAAGAACATCTTCATCAACCTGAATACAGCGCCCTCCGGGTTCTATCCGGCATAAGTTTCCCCTAGGAAAGAAAGAAGGTTTTATGATGTCTACCTATTACTATCTCCCCACCCGTAATGTCTTTGGTGCCGGTTCCGTTTCCGAGGTGGGCGCACTGATGGACAGTCTGGGCGGCAAGCGCACCATGATTGTTACCGACAGCTTTCTCGCCGCCCATCCCATGACCGCCGGGATTCAGGAAATTCTCAAAAAGTCCGGCATCGAATCCGCCGTGTTCGGCGGGGCAGAGCCGAACCCCAAGGATACCAATGTAGA
>ERZ773103.724-NODE-724-length-37534-cov-4.061715_pt1 | contig 37534 bp, 35 predicted proteins | sample MGYA00511118_ERZ773103 | MGnify/ENA primary metagenome ERZ773103 (study PRJEB29015, sample SAMEA2737821) | human gut metagenome | biome: human gut; feature: human-associated habitat; material: faeces | place: China | collected 2012 ... | reverse complement strand
TGTCTAGACGGTATGTTTTTATCGTAGAATTGATTTTACAGAAAGGTGTAGATTTACCATATTTCTTTGTGCTCTTAACGTGAACTAATAACTAGTAATAACTAGTTATAACTAGTCAAAAAATTTTTATTTGTCATTTCTACCTATTCTAATATATACTATATTTGGGAGGTGTTATTATGTCGATATTAAATCAACCATTTCAAGGACAATTAGGCAATATACTTATAGATAAAATAGAAAACTATGAGTATTCTAACCTTACTATTTTCTCGGCCTTTGCCAAGAACAGTGGTGTACTCAGATTAAAAGCCTCATTGGAAAAGTTCAAGAAGTCTACTGGACACATCAGGGCATTTATCGGTATAGATTTAGATGGTACTTCTTATGAAGCACTTTTGAATCTTTTTTCTCTCTGTGATGAATTGTATGTTATTCACTCTGAGAATATCGCAACCACATATCACAGTAAAATCTATCTATTGGAAAATGCCACTTGTGCATGGTGTGCCATTGGCTCAAACAATCTGACTGGTGGAGGATTATGGACAAATTTTGAAAGTACTTCAATCCAGGAATACTTATTACCCTCACAAAAAAGTGAGCTGAATAATATTTATTCAATAATTGATAAATATTCAGATGCTTCATATATTTGTTCTACTAAAATCGAATCAATAGATGACATTGATACTTTGTTAAATTCTAATTACATAAATACAGAAGTTTCGCAAAAAATAAAAACAATCAAAAAAAGTGTAGCAGAAAAGGCAAATCAAAAAAACAATCATCTATTTGGTTCTGAAAAAGTATCCATTCCTACCATCATAACAAGAGAAAAAACAAGAAAACTGTTCTCCAAGGATAAAACAAATTCAGATGTTGATTATATTATTGATGTTCCAACTACTACACCAGCATTTACAAATGAACAATTTTGGTTTGAGATGCGTAAATCCACAGGCGGATCAAGAAATATTCTTGATTTATCAAAACTAGGACAAATCGTAGAAGGTTCCGTTGTAGGAACTCCATATGAATATACAGATCCACATCGTATGTATGGCGGCGTTAAATTCTTTGAAGTCGATCCAGAAGATACTAATACAGAAAAAAATATTACTATCAATTATTTAGGAAAAGACTATTTTCCTTCCACTATCAAATTTGCTCCTAATAATGGAAGTTGAAAAGTGTTTATCCCTCTTTCCGCACCATATCTGTACAGCAAGGTGTGATTTGCTAAGCTGAAGCCGAAAAAAGTCAAAAAATTTTTCGGGTACAAAAAAAGCCCGCACAAAACATATAGTCTGTACGAGCTAAGATATTAAAATATTCAGTTGTATTAGCGCATGGATTGCTGTTAAGTTGTTCTTGAGTTTTTGGTAAATTGCTTAAAACACTTCATACACAATCCCCCGTATAATAGCATATAACCATTACCTTCAAACAAAGAATACAACCTAATTTTGAAGATTTCTTAAAGATATGAAAAAAGAACGACAAATAAGCCGTTCTCTTATAATGGTAACTTTATAGTAACTTTGGCACCTTTGGTTTCTGTGGAATTATCTAGCAGAAGTTTTCCTTTATGCTGTTTTATAATGCTATCAACAATATATAAACCCATTCCATAATGCAGTTTAGAGCTTCTACTTTGGTCTGCCATATAGAAACGTTCTTTTGCGTGATCCAATGCCTCTTGCGAAAAGCCACAGCCACAGTCTGTAATACAGATATTCAAGTAATTGTCCTTGCTATCTACATCTATATATAATGTAGAGTTTTCAGGCGAGTACTCTAAAGAATTTGAAACCAAATTCATCAATGCTCGTTCCAGTAACATTCTATCCCCAGTTATATTCTGTGGGAAATTATGCTGTGTCTGCTGAATAACAATACCTTTATCTTTGCAGATGATTTCAGTTTGAGATAAGATATGTTTCCAAAACTCTGGAAAATTTACATCTTCCATTTGTAATTGATAGCCAGCAGATGCTTTAGATATATCAATCAAAATTTTTATATACTGTTTCATCTGCTCAGAGCTACTCATTGCATACGATAAATATAGCTTTTGTTCTTCGTCAAGTTCTGTTTCATCTAATAGGTCAATGTTCCCCTGCATAACAGTTAATGGAGTTTTCAAATCATGAGCTAAAGATGCAATCTGTTCTCTTTGTGCTTTTTCACTTCGCCACTGTTTTTCTAATGACCCTTTTAAACTATTTCGCATACTATCAAAGGATATAATCACGTTTTCAAATTCCAATATTTTAGAATGTCCGATAGTAAAATCTAAGTTGTTATTCTCAATTTCTTTGGTAGCTTCTAAAATAGGTGTCAATTCTTTTCTCAGCTCTTTAGCAAAATGAACAGTCAGATAAACACATACCCCTAAGCTGCTTATAGTGATTAAAGAAATCATCATGATTTCTGGGGATGGTAAATACTGATTAAATTGTGCATTTAAATATTGAGAACCTATAACATACTGTAAAACAATATATTCATCATCTCGAGTAATGAAAATAAACTGTGTTTTACCACTTGTATCCATGAACCCCGTTTTAGCAAACATTAAAGCCTTTTCTTTTTCTTCTTCACTCATATTCGTATCTATGTATCCATAGTTTTTAGTTAATCGAAGAAATTTAGTTCCAGTAGGAAAATGTACATCTGATACATTTGGTGTTTCAGTTAGTATCGGTACTAAAACTTTCGTTTGCCGTTCGTTATTATCTGCAAGTGTTACAAGCCCTATACTGGAAGCAAACATCATACAGGCAAAAGGGACGACAACGGACAAGCATAGTCCGCCAAGTAGACAGACAAGAAATTTATAAAAAGTTCTTGTAAGTGATGTTTTCATTTTTATTCCCATCTATAACCTATCCCCCAAACTGTTACGATTGGCTGAACACCCGTTTTCTCAAACTTTGACCTTATATTTTTTATATGTGTCGAGATTGTAGAACTATCGCTTTCTCCATAAAGGGAAAATGTAGCTTCGTATATTTGTTCCTTTGAAAAAACCTGTCCTTTGTTACTAGCAAGATACTCACAAATCAGATATTCACTTTTCGTTAAAGGCACTGGTATATTATCTACCCGTAATTCTTTTGCAGATAAATCAATTTTTATCCGGTCAAATGTAAGAGCTATATGTCGCTCTCGGTGTTCGCGACGTAAGTGGGCATTTACTCTTGCCCGTAATTCTGTAATACGGAATGGTTTTGTCAAATAGTCATCTGCTCCTAATCCAAGACCGAATGTAATATCATTTTCCATTGTCTTAGCAGTCAGAAAGAGGATAGGACAGTCCACTAATGAACGGATTTTATCACAATAAGAAAACCCGTCTATATCCGGCATCATAATGTCCAGTATAATCAAGTCATATCTGTTCAGTTTATCAAGAGGAACCTGTGCGGCGGACGTATAGACTGTAACTAAATGTCCGTCCTTTTGCAGTCCATTTTTCACAAGTTCTAAAATAGGTCGTTCATCATCAATCATAAGGATTGTTGCCATAGTATCGCCTCCTAGCTTTTTTAGTATATCATAACCCATAAAGGCAGAAAAACAAAAATCGGTCATTGACGCTTTGCAATATAGTAGCGGTCATTTATCTGTACTGCAACGGCTTCGGTCTTTTCTGTACCATGAATTTCATAAATATCTTTGTAAATCCATTGTTCCCGATGTTGTCCGGCGTTTTCCCCATACCAGTCAATTTTTCTTAGTTCCTCCTTTGACAAAGGAATTTTTGTTTCTGCATTAAATATGACATTTTCCGCAAGAATACCAATGTAACTTCCCAATTCATTATTTGATACAGTATCAGAAGTTACTTGATAAACCGTCCCATCACAAAGAAGCTGCGTTGCATTTTGAGGATTGATTTCAGACTTCCCATCTCTGAAACCACACTAAGCTTATGACAAACAGCACTACTGTAAAAAACAGCATGAGTATAAAACCTAGTTGAAATTCGGGTAAGTTAGAATGAAACTGCCCCTCATTAACATATCTTAAAACACAATAATCCATAAATCGTACACCCCAGCCCCACGGCAGGAATTTCCAAATAAAATCTCCAAGTCCTGTAACTAGCAATGCAGATAATAAACTTCCTACAATACCTATGCCCATAGATACACTTTTGCCTAAACTGAAACCAACAGGTATGGAAATAAGATAAAGTGGTATTACAGACAATATCAACATAATAAGAGGTTTTATATAAAACGAAAATGGCATAACTGGATAGAGTACGGCAAACAAGAAAATACAAAGTATTGTTGCAAAGGTTGCTAAAACGATAAGATATACTAATTTTCCGATATATACCGCTATACGTGAACGGATCGTACCTAAGATTAACTGAAAATGACCTGCTCCATTTTCTAGTTCGACTATCATACCTACAACGATACCAATAACAAATGGAAAAATAATTGCTAACACCTCTAAAAAGGTCGTTACATTTGTCATCTCACTCCAACCGGATATATGAAAATATCCTGCAAAAACACCAGCTCCTATTAACGGAAAAAGCACATGGACTAAAAGTAATGGTGTATGTCTGCTTTTAAGCCATTCTGCTTGAAAACATCTGATAATACTAAACATTAAAGAACCTCCTGCTTTATAAAAGATTTTGCCGTTGACTTTGAAATTGTATATAGTAAAAGTAATGACAAGCAGATTGTCATAATAACCAACGGTAAAGGAGTTGATAAAGCACTTCCTGTTACTGATTCTCCATTCGGTAATATTCCTAATGTGGGAACCATAAGGCGAGTAACCCAGCTATAAGGACATATGAACCAAAAACTTGTATTTGCCCCTAATGTTCCCAACATAAAGCTCATTCCGACATTTAATATGAGAGTGGCAAATACACCCACTTTTTTTGTAAACCACAAGCATAATGGAATATTCCATATACTTGCCAGAATAATGCAAAGTGTTCCGAACAATGCCTGCATTGGGCTAATTGTCATAGGTATATCAAAAATGTGTTGAATGATAAAACCACCTGCAACATTGCATAACATCAAAATTGTATTTGCAAGTACAATGTATATTATACAAGTGATTATTTTTGCATACCATACTTTTTTTAAGTCAACAGGCAATGACAAAATTGCTCTAAATTTTAATTTGCCGTTATCTCTTTGAATTATCAAAATAGATAATAGCGTTAAACAACCAGGATATAAGAATACATACCACCAGTTATACGAATTTTGTTGATACCACATAGGAGTAAGTACATTCAGACATAAAGTTAGTATAGGAGCTAACCATACTAATTTTTTTGCGAATGTATTTTTATGTTTTAAATATTCAGAAGATATATAATTTTTCATTTTATCGTTCCTCCTGTGATTTCCTTACAACTTCTACAAACAGATTTTCTAAATTTTCATCTTTATTCATCTGTCCTTCATATCCTAAAATACCATTTGAAATGATACCAATATCATCAGCGATAAGCTGAACCTCTGATAGAATATGACTGGATAGAATAACAGTAATCCCTTTAGAGGGAAAAGAACGAATAAGAGAACGTAATTCTTGTATGCCGATAGGGTCTAATCCATTTGTCGGCTCATCTAAAATCAACAATTTGGGACTATTCAACAAAGCGATAGCTATTCCCAAACGTTGTTTCATTCCCATTGAAAATTGTCCAGCTTTTTTCCTTCCTGTATTTTGCAAATCTACCATTTTTAAAACTTTATCTATTCGGGTTTTAGGAATATTTAGTAATTTTGCACGGACTTCTAAATTTTCTACTGCGGAAAGATTTTCATAAAGTGGAGGAGTTTCAATCAAAGCTCCTATCTGTTCTAAATCTTTTCTGTTCCATTCATGTCCATTAAAAAAAACTTTACCGCTAGTAGGACGGAGCATACCCGTAATCATTTTCAAAGTGGTAGATTTTCCAGCACCATTTGGACCGAGTAGCCCATATATTGAATTTTCACGGACAGTTATAGATACATTATTCACTGCCTTTTGCTTTTTGAAATCTTTACATAGGTTATTTGTTTTTAAAATTGCTTTCATAATTGTTCATACCCTTTCCTTATTTTTTAGTTAAAGTATAAAAAGCAAAATTAAAGATTTTATGAAGATTTCAAAATATTATATTTTAATCTAGCCGTAGCGTGTAACTTGCAATAAATGCAAAATAAAGCTACGGCATTTTTTGATTTATCCTACAATCTTCCAGTTACTATCCTTATGTAACACAAGTTCATACTGCGATACCTGCATTGTTAAAAAAAGTTTTTATCTGATAATATTTTCATTAAGTAAGTACTCCCGTACACAATCGTTTCAATATCTTTTTCATAATTCTAAATGCTCCTTTCATTTTGGGTAAAAAAATAGACGCTCAATATTGAACGTCTTACATTGAAAAGGGATACTTTTTACAAGTACCCCTCAAATCTAATATTTAATTGTTTGTGTTCCCACACTCTATATCAACAACTACTGAAACATTGATATAGTTTTTTATCTCTTTATTTCTGATTTTATCGCCCTCGCTCGTAAAGACTATATGCTTAAAAAAGTGTCTAAAATTAAGGATTTCTACATAGTTCGTCTTTGTAGCAACACACAAGTCTCTATATGATCACACCACGCGAACATATCGACCGGTTGTATCTTTTCAATCCTGTATTTTTTCTTTCTCATATATCGCAGATCTCTCGCCAGTGTCTCCGGATTACAGGAGATGTATACAATCTTTTCCGGATTCAGTTTCACTACTGAATCCATGAATTTCTCATCACTTCCGGCTCTCGGAGGATCCATAAATACAACGTCTGCATGTTCTCCACGTTCTGCCATCTGCACCATAAACTCTCCGGCATCACCCTGATAATAGCTTGCATTTTTGTAGTGATTTTCTCTAGCATTGATTCTGGCATCACGGACTGCATCTTTGTTCAGTTCGATTCCTATGATCTTCTTTGCTTTTTTCGCTGCTGCAAGTCCGATCGTTCCGATTCCGCAGTAGGCATCCACAATAGTCTCTTTTCCTGTCAGGTCTGCGTAGCGGATAGCCGTATTATATAGCACCTCTGTCTGCACCGGATTCACCTGGTAAAATGATTTCGGCGAAATTCTAAATGTACATCCACATAACTGATCTTTGATAAATCCCGGTCCATAGATGACTTGTTCTCTGTCACCTAATATCATACTTGTTCTTTTATCATTTACATTGACTATGACCGTTGTAATCTCCGGATGCTCTTTTCTGAGTGCTTTTACAAAATTATTCTTTGATGGTAGGATAGGTGAACCCAGCACTAGCACTACCATTATCTCTCCACTCTTGAATCCGCGGCGCACCAGTACATGACGCAGCAGGCCATATCCGGTATCCTCGTCATAGGTCTTTATTTTAAATGACTTTAACAGTCCCCTGATTGTCTGTATGATTTCCTGTGATTTTTTATCTTCGATCAGACAGTTCTCCACCGGCACAACTCTGTGGGATTTCATTTCATAAGTCCCACAGATCACATTTCCTTTTCTATCTCTGGAAAATACTGCATGGACTTTATTTCTATAATAATAAGGATCTTCCATCCCTATGATCGGATTTACTTTTCCAAAATCTTTTAATAACTTCTGTACGGATTTCTGCTTGATCTTAAGCTGCTCTTCGTAAGAAAGATTCAGATACTGGCAGCCTCCGCACTTTTTATTCACTGAACATTTCATTTCCTAATCCTCTGAACGGACAGCCCAGCGCATCTTTGTAGATCTGGCTCTTCCGTTCTTTCTACATTCTTCCGCAGATGGTCGAATCACATCTTTGGAAATCTCACTGTATATTCCTTCTTTGTATCCCTGCTTAAATGCCTTCTTCACCAATCTGTCTTCCCCTGAATGGAATGTCAGGATGGCAACTCGTCCGCCCGGTGCAAGTACTTCCGGAATCTTTTCAAGAAATTCATATAATACTTCAAATTCACTGTTCACATCTATGCGAAGTGCCTGGAATGTACGCTGACAAGACTTTTTGACTGCTTCTTTTTTCTCTGCATCCGGAAGAAAATCAAGTGCTCTCTCTATTGCATTTCGAAGATCCGTAGTAGTCTCAATCTCCTGCCCATTTCTTCGCATTGCAAATATCTCTTCTGCAATCTCATCCGCATAAGGTTCATCGGAGTTTTCCACCAACATTCCTACCAGTTCTTCTTCTGTCACCTGTTTCAAACGTTCTGCCGCACTGTCGCCTTTCTGTGGATTCATTCTCAGATCTAACGGGCCATCTACCTTATAAGAAAATCCTCGTTCCGGATTATCGATCTGCATAGAAGAAACTCCCAGATCTGCCAGCATAAAATTAAATTTTCCTGCCTCTTCGGCTACCTGATCAATATTCTTAAAATTCGTCAGCTTAACCGTCAAAAGATCTTCTCCGTATCCTTTTTTCGCCAGACGCTCTTTTGTCTTCGCGGACTCGATCGGATCTACGTCCAATCCGTAAATATGTCCCTGTCCTTCTAATTTTTCTAACATCGCCAAAGTATGTCCGCCATATCCAAGTGTTGCATCCAGCCCCTGCTGTCCCGGCTTTATCTGAAGAAAATCCAGAATTTCATTTACCATGATGGAAATGTGCATTCCCGCAGGCGTGCTACCTTTTTCAATTACATGTGCTACTGTATCCGCATATTTTTCCGGATTCTGTTCTTTATATTTTTCTTCATATCGCTTAGGATATTTTCCGGAATAATGCACACGTCTCTTATGCTTTTTCTCTGGATTCTGATTTATTTCCTGATTTTGTTCCATAGCATGCTACCCTTTCTCGTCCCATTCTATGCGTTTTGTAAATAAGATGTCATGATTGACCAATCGATAGAAGTCCCTCTTCATGTCTTCGTATCTCTGATCGCCAAGTCCCATTAGCCACATCATCTTTGTGATTGTCGCCTCTAATGTCATATCGTAAGCTTCCAGTAATTTGAAGTCCAATTTCACACGTTTGCCGACCTCATAGACTGTCATATTACTTCCTTCATTTGCCACCTGCGTGGTCATTACGATAATCTTTCCTTTATCTTTCCACTTATTCATTTCCTCATAAAATTCTTCTAAGAGAGTATCCGGAATACCACCCACTCCGAAACTCTCTATGACAAGACAATCGTAATTTTCAAATAAATATGGAAGAATATCAGGTTTCATTCCTGGTATCAATTTCAACACATAAACACTGTTCTTCATTTCATAATAAAATCTTACCGGCCCTGAATATGGCATCTCCGTAATGTAACGCACCAGCATCCCGTCCTGGATCACTGCCTGATATGGGAAGTTAATGCTGGAAAATGCATTATAACTCTTCGCTCTTTCTTTTCTCGCTCTGGTTCCTACGATTACTTTTCCGTCAAATACGATATTCACATTCTGCGAATCATTGTCCGATGCATAAATAAAACTGTCTAAAAGATTCGTCTTAGCGTCTGTGACATCCATCTCAATCGGCTTCTGAGCTCCGGTAATGACAATCGGCTTTCTGGAATTTTGAATCATATAAGATAATGCTGCAGCCGTATACGCCAACGTATCTGTACCATGGCAGATGACGAATCCGTCATACTCATCGTAATTTTCCTCTACCGTCTTTACTAATAGTTTCCAATGCTCTGGTGTGACATTCGTACTGTCAAGATTGCAAACCTGAATTGAATCTACCTCACAGATCTTGCTCACAGCCGGTATATAAGTCAAAATATCTTCCGGTGAAAGTCCTGGTGCAAGCCCGTATTCCGTCGGCTTAGACGCGATCGTCCCACCGGTTCCTATCATCAGTATTTTCTTCATATGTTATCCTCTCACTATCTATTATTCTCCGTGTTTCTCCACAGCACCTTACATTATAATACATTTTGACATGGAATACATTACTTTTCTTGACATTCAAAGTCCTGTTTTTCTATAATAAAATCAATATATTTTATGAAAGAGGTTTATCTATGATTATAAAAAACGGTACAATTATCAACCCTGAAACAAAAGAAACTTTCAAAGCCGACCTTCTTATCCAAGACGGAACCATCCGTGCGATTGATACCATCTGCAGCCTGACCGCCACAGACGATGCGATCATCGATGCAGAAGGTCTGACCGTATCTCCCGGACTGATTGATACTCATGTTCATTTTCGCGACCCTGGATTTACTTACAAAGAAGATATTCATACAGGTGCTCTTGCTTCTGCAAAAGGCGGATTTACATCTGTGATCTGTATGGCGAACACTTCACCGACGATCGACTCCCTTCCGGTACTAAAAGATGTCTTAGAGCGTGCTGCAAAAGAAGACATCAACATCTATCAGGCCGCTTCTGTATCCTACGGGTTAAAAGGGGAGAAGCTTACCGACATGGAGGCCTTAAAAGAGGCCGGTGCCTGCGGATTTACTGATGATGGTATTCCTCTTTTGGACGCAAAGTTCTGCTATGAAGCTATGGAAAAGGCTGCCAAATTAGATGTCCCGATCAGTCTTCACGAAGAAGACCCGGCTTTTATCACGAATAATGGAATCAACAGAGGAGAGATATCCGAGAAACTTGGCATCGGCGGTTCTCCTGCCATCGCAGAAGAAGTGCTAACTGCCAGAGATTGTATGATGGCACTCCACACTGGAGCGGACCTGGTAATTCAGCACATCAGCTCTGGTAATTCTGTTGCTCTTGTCCGCAATGCAAAAGCAATGGGTGCCCATGTTCATGCCGAATCAACACCACATCATTTCACGCTGAACCATGAAGCCGTGTTAAAATATGGTACACTTGCCAAAATGAATCCGCCTCTTCGTACGGAAAAGGATCGTCTTGCAATTATTGAGGGATTAAAAGATGGTACGATTGACTTGATTGCTACTGACCACGCTCCACACAGCATGGAAGAAAAATCCAAAGAATTAACTTTGGCACCGAGCGGTATCATCGGACTTGAGACTTCTTTAAGTCTTGGAATTACTTCGTTAGTAGAGCCGGGTTACTTAACCCTTCCGGAACTCTTAGAAAAAATGACGATTAATCCTGCCAGACTTTACAAGTTACCGGCAGGCCGTATGGAGATCAATGCCCCTGGAGACCTTGTGATCTTTGATCCAAATGAGGAATGGACTCCAGAAGAATTTGCTTCTAAATCCTGCAACACTCCATTCAAGGGTGTTCCATTAAAAGGAAAAATTCATTACACCATCTGCGGTGGAAATATCGTATATAAAGCTATTGATTAATAACAATTGAGCAATACAGAACATCCACAAAAAGAAAACGAGGACAGCTTTTCTTCCATCCTCGTTTTCTTTTTATTTTTTATACTTTTCTTTTTCTAAAATTTTCCACCGCTGCCACCGTGAGATGTTCCTGACGAACTGGTATGTACGCTGCTTCCACCTCCACTACTTTCTTCTCTTTCGATTTTTCTGGAGGTTACTACCTGATTGATAAATTGATCCATATTTCTTGTAAGTGTTAAACTTCCTGCTTTTGTATATTCTCTTGCAGCTACTTGTCGTCTGATAGATTTTAATTTGCTTTTCTTCGCAGAAGCAACGATGAAAGCTGCGGCTAATCCAATAAGCAAGTCAGCAACGATCCACAACGGCGATAATGATTCTTTCGGAAGATTGCCAACATCGTACGGCTCCCCTGTATCTGCCTGCGTAATAAAATCATCGCAGAGTGTCGCATACTTCTGAAATGCCTCCATGTACTCGCCATCACTTAAGTAAGATACGAACTTTTCCTGCATGTAATCCATTCCGGCATCAGTAAATGCTGTAATTCCAAAACCACAGGTGCTCATATGCCAATCTCTATCTTCCATGGAAACTAAGAGTAAGATTCCACTATTATCCTCGCCGTAACCATAGCCATTATAATCATAGAAATCATCGGCATACGCCTCTGCCGTCTTTCCCTCTAAGGAATCAACGGTTACTACTGCAACGTCAAATGCCTGTCTCTCACTGACCTCATCCAACTGTGCTTCCAGCTCACTCTCTTCCTCATCCGTTAAAAGATCTGCGTTATCTACCAGTAAAGGTAATTGTCTGTCCTCCGGTATCTGAGCCTGCTCCCCAGTCTGCTCATTTACCTGTTCATTCGTTGCTGCCATGCCGGGTACACTGGATATTGCAAACAAAACCAGTGACAGGATGACTGCTGATATTCGTTTCTTCATTCTATACATTTTCATCCCTGGCACCTCCTACACTGTCATGAAAAGCCACATCAGTATATAAATAATAGCTCCCCAGACAACGCCTCTGCTCACAACATACTTCCAGAATGCTCCTTTATCTGCCGGGAGATCTCCGACAATTTTCCCCGTCTGACCATTCATCGCAAATATGTATTTATTTTCTTTCCAGGTCGTATTTAGAATCCAAACCGGATATAGTGCATATTTATGCTGTGACTCTTTAATCTTGACTTTGCTGTCTGCCACGGTTACTACATGATAACCTTTGACAGTCTCACGAAATTCCCGTTCCGCACTCTTTTTCACTCTGGATTTGGCCCGTTTCATACATTCTTCCACTTCCACGTCATAACGATCCGCCACATATCCAGCCAGATACGCCGTTTTAAACGGTACTGCATCTGCAAACTGATACGGTTCTAAGGATTCCATCAGATCATCCTCCATCTTGCGCGAACCATCCTCCGGGATATGTTCAAAACTGACTCCTCCAGATCTGTCTACCCGGAAATATTCATGTTCCGTATATTCCATATCCCCGGACTCCCAGACTCTCATCCGCTCTGCATTATATGTAATATCAGCCTGTGCATCCAGATCAAATAGCCAAAACGGTACATATACTCCTACGATCTCATCTATATGATTCTCATCTTTAAATGTTCTCGGAACAAAAGCTTTCCCTTTCAAATGATTATAATAGGCCGTTTTGGCAGCTTTTTTATCCAGCTTAAATGGAATAATATAATCCGGCTTTAACCTTCCCTCAAATTGACCTTTTAATACCACACGGTTTCCACAAAACGGACAGGTTGTCGCTCCTGTATTCTTATCCGCCGCGATCTCGCCACCACAGGACTGACAGATATACACTGCCATCCCGTCTATCTCTTCCTGATCCCAGTCAGACGCATCTTCTTGTTCTTTCTCCTGTTCTCCTACTTGTGCCGTCGAAACTTCCGGTTCTTTTTCTTCTAAAGCCTCATATTCTTCAATCGAAATCTCCGTATCACAATATGGACACTTCATTTTCTGGGAAGCACTGTCAAATTCCATCGCACCTCCGCAAGCCGGGCATTTGTACTCTTTTATCTCAGACATCTTTACGCTCCTCTTTGAGACTCTCTCTAGTTAAACGGTGTTCCACATTCCGGACAAAACTTCGGAAGATTATCCTGATTTTCCGGCTCCCATCCACATTTACTGCAACGATGTACAGAAACTACTACTGGTCTTGGACTTCCACAATTCATACAGAACTTACCCTGGTTGACAGTTCCGCAATTGCAAGTCCAGCTTTCTGCACTCTGCGGTTTCGGACTTCCACAATTCATACAGAACTTACCCTGATTGACAGTTCCACAGCTACAAGTCCAGCTTTCCCCGTTCTGTGGCGGCTGTGTCTGCACCTGTTGTTCCTGCATCTGCTGTCTCTCTGCTCCCTGATTATATAGTCCCTGCAGGTTTGCGCCGCCATTCATTCCGGATGCCATATTCATTCCCATAAATCCCATCATCGCACCATTCGGGTTTCCGGCTGCGGTCTTCATAGCCTCTGCCTGTGCCATACCAAGTGTTGCCGCCATCATACTCGGATCCGTATATACAGCAGCGCCTTGTGCATTCTTGATAAATTCTGCATCTTCTTCTTTTATCGTCACCGGATTAAATGCAACCGATACGATAGAGATTCCTCGAAGTTCTGACCATTTCTTCGTAAGGATTTCATTCATTGCATCACCAATTTCCATAGAATATGCCGGAATCTGGCTTGGTCTGATCCCCATCTCTGCGATCTTCGCAAATGCCGGCTGCAAAGCATTTACAAATTCTGTCTTAAGCTGCGGTGCGATCTCGCTCTTCTCATAACATTCTGTAACATTTCCTCCCAGATTCGTATAGAACAATAACGGATCTGTAATTTTGAAAGAATAAATACCATTGCAACGGATCTCTATATCTTTATCCAAATTAATTCTTTTATCTACCACACGAAACCATACCGGATTCGCTGTCCCGAATTTATTATCTGTAATCTCTTTCGTATTAAAATAATAGACTCTCTGATCTTTCGCAGTATCTCCACCATAAGTGAATCTCTTGCCGATCGTTTTAAATGTTGCTCTGATCCCTTCACCAAGACTTCCACAGAAAATACTTGGTTCCGATGACATATCATACGTATATTCCCCAGGTTCTGCACATACTTCTACAATTTTCCCCTGATCCACGATCATCATACACTGACCATCTGCAACCGCAATTCCAGATCCATTTGTAATGACATTTTCATTTCCTTTTGTATTAGATGAACGTCCACTTGTACGTTTCTTTCCACGCACCATTAAGGTATCATTATCCAGTGAATCACAATAAAAAAATTCTTTCCACTGATCTGCCAGAGTTCCGCCCGTTGCTCCCGATGCTGCTTTAATAAGTCCCATAAATCTGCCTCCTGTTATTTAAAATTTTTCGTATTCTGGATGCTCAATATTTGCTTTTATCTTAACACAGGAATATTAGGTATTCAATCAAAATCCCCCACAGTCTATCTGTGAGGGATTCTATCAGCATTCTCTTATCTGCAAAGTTCTTCTGCCATCTTATCTAATTCTTCAATATTTGCATCACTTACAGATGCCACAATCTTCACCGGATTCTCAAGCCATGTGATATTCTTGCTCTTCTCGAACATGCCTGTCATGACTTTCGCTGCCATCGGTGCCCAGCTTCCATTCTCGATCAGTCCGATCGTACGTTTCTGATAATTGCGCTCCGTCAGGTGATTGATAAATTCTTTCATAAATGGGAAGATGTCTGCATTATATGTGGTAGTTGCCAGTACCAACTTTCCATAGCGGAATGCATCTTCTACAGCTTCGGCCATATCTTCTCTTGCCAGATCACATACAACTACTTTCGGGCATCCTTTTTCTTTTAATTTCTCTGCCAGGATCTCTACCGCTTTCTTCGTATTTCCATAGACAGATGTATATGCGATCATAACACCTTCGGACTCTACCTCATAAGAAGACCAGATGTTATATTTCTCAATATAATGTCCAAGATCCTCTGTCAGCACCGGTCCGTGTAACGGGCAGATAATCCGGATATCTAATGTCGCGGCTACCTTTAACAGATTCTGTACCTGCATGCCGTATTTCCCAACAATTCCGATATAGTAACGGCGTGCCTCGCAGTCCCAGTCTTCCTCTACATCCAGGGCTCCGAATTTACCAAATCCATCGGCTGAGAACAGGACTTTATCTGTACTGTCATATGTTACCATGACTTCCGGCCAGTGAACCATCGGTGCAAATACGAATGTAAGTTCATGCTTGCCAAGTGTCAGTGTCTCGTTATTTTTTACGACTAATTTTCTTCCTTCCAGGTCAAGACCACGGAAGAAATTCTCCATCATGGTAAATGTCTTGGCATTTCCTACAATCACTGCCTCTGGATATTTCTCTGTGAATAACTTGATATTTGCAGAATGATCTGGTTCCATATGCTGAACGATCAGATAATCCGGTGCAGCTCCGTCAAGTGCCTGTTCCACTTTCTCAATCCACTCTTCGCCAAACTTTCCATCGACCGTATCCATAACCGCAGTCTTCTCATCTTTGATCACATATGAATTATATGCCATACCATTCGGTACGATATACTGTCCCTCGAACAGATCTATTTCATGATCATTGACTCCAACATAACAGATATCCTCTGTAATATTCATAAGTTCCATCCTCCTCTTTTCAACTGAACGTCTCTTCATATTATCTTCGTCTATTATATTCGCTATTGATGCGGAAATCAATTAAATTCTGCAAACAAAAACCGCTGTGCCTGAAGATTTCATTCTTTAAGCTCAGCGGTTGATTTATTGCTGTTTTCTTTCGGTTTTATGCTTCTTTCAGAGCCCCGTTATCCGATGTGTTCGTTCTTCTCGCATCTTCCTCAAGGACTACAAATGCAATATTGTCAATGGCTTCTTCCGCAATCTCTGCGCAGCTGTCTGCCATACGTTCCAGATTATCCAGTATTTCTGAAAAGTATTCTGTCAGCTCAGATGCACATTTCTTCTTCTTGATTCTTGAAAGATGAGCCTTCTTACAACGTCTCTGTATCTTACGAAGAGCATCTTTATCTCGGAACACATCACGGGCCATCATTGTATTGCCCTCTTTTACAGACTGCACAGATTTTTCAAACAACTGCTGAATGACGCTGACGCATTCTCTCAGATCACCTTTTGCCTCCACAGAAAGGTTTTTATCTCCTTGTCCGATCATGGCATCCAATCTATGTATATCCTGGCATCTGTCTGCCACACGCTGGATACTATTGGTGACAAACAATAATCCGGCAGTCTGCTCTGACTGTGCCTCCGTCAATGTGCCACTTCCCAACATCCTTGTGATATATTCCGAAATACTCTGCCCAAGATGCGCCACATCAGAAATACTTTTTTCTACGATCTGCTGTTCCTCTGTATTTTCCTCTGATACCAGAGATACTTTCACTTCTGATAACATAGCCGTTCCATAATCAGCAAGACGCTCCAGTTCCTGGGATACCAGACACATTGCCGCTACCGGCTGGTCGATCACATTGTTATCCAAAAACACAGGTTTGCATGCTTCTGCTGCGGTCCTGTCATCTCCACGGATAATTCCCGTAACAATTTTCACCATTACCGGGATCAGCGGCAACCAGATCAGAGTACAGACTACGTTAAATGTGGTATGTGCGTTTGCAATCTGGCGGGAAATCACATCTACCTCCGCTCCCTTTGGCGAAATAAACTGTATAAACTTTGCAAACCACGGAATCAGGAACAAAAATACGATACTTCCGCTGATATTAAAAATACTGTGTGCAATAGCTGTACGTTTTGCATTCTTAGACTGTCCGATAGACGCTAAAAGTGCTGTGATCGTTGTTCCGATGTTATCTCCTAACAGAATCGGGATTGCACCGACAAGCCCAATTACACTGGTCACTCCGTCCGGCCCTGCCTGTGACGCAAAATTTTGTAATACTGCAATCGTTGCAGAACTGCTCTGTACCACCAGTGTCATAACTGCACCAAGCACAACTCCTAGAACCGGAATATCGGAAACTCTTCCCATCAGATCTATAAATACCGGACTGTTTGCCAGCGGTTTCATAACAGATCCCATAATCTCGATTCCTTCGAACAATAATCCGAACGAAAAGATGACAGTACCGATATTTTTTACACGCTCTTTTTTACAGGCAAAGTTCATGATAAATCCAATAAAGATAATTGGGTAAATATAATCTGTAATCTTAAATGCCATCAACTGAGCCGTCATCGTGGTTCCGATATTTGCACCAAAGATAACCGAAATCGCCTGTGGAAGACTCATAAGTCCTGCACTTACAAAACCAATGACCATAACCGTTGTAGCGGAACTACTCTGGAGTACTGCTGTTACCAATGCTCCCGCCAAAGCTCCCATGATCGGATTCTTTGTAAGGAACTCCAATATCTTCTTCATCTTCTCACCAGCAGCCTTCTGGAGAGCATCACTCATGCTGTTCATTCCATATAAGAATAATGCCAGACCCCCGATCAGACCAAATATCACTTTTACATTTTCATTCATTGTACATTCTCTCTTTCTTCATCCTTCACAAACTTCTTCAACTTTATTTATACAAGCTTATTTTACAAATGAAGAAATATTCCATCTATCATGAATCTCAAAAGAGAATGTTAAATCTATGTAAAATTACAACGTCTCATTCATACTTCCCATTCGATACCCCATCAAATCTAAGGTCACATAGGTGAATCCTATCTTTTTAAATTCTTTGGCAATTCTCACACGGTTTTCTTCTTTCATGAGACTGTCAAACTCTTCCGGTTCAATCTCGATCCGCGCCATCATACCGTGGATCCTGACTCTCACCTGATGAAATCCCATGTCTAATAAAAGCTGTTCTGCTTTGTCCACCATTCCAAGTTTCTCTTCGGTAATCCTCTCACCATAAACAAAACGGGAAGAAAGACAGGCAAAAGACTGTTTCTCCCAGGTTGGCAGTTCCAGATATTTTGACAATGCACGGATGTCTGCCTTTGTCAGATCACATGCTCTTAGAGGGCTTTTGATTCCCAGTTCTGCCACTGCCAGAAGTCCCGGGCGGTAATCGCCGTTATCGTCCATATTGGAGCCTTCCGCCACTGCTTTAATACCATGCTCTTTTGCAATCTCTAAAATCTCACTTAACAATTCTTTCTTACACAGATAACATCGATTCTTTGGATTCTGTGCAAATCCTTCGATACTCAGTTCTTCGGATTCACAGACCATCTGTTTGATGCCTTCTTTCTCACAGAACGCCGTTGCCTCTTTTAACTCACGTTTTGGAAATGAACAGGATGTGGCAGTTACCGCGATCATCTGATCTCCCAACACGTCTTTCGCTACTTTTAATAAGAAAGTAGAATCCACACCACCGGAAAACGCTACTGCCACTGAGCCCAGATCTTTTAAATATTCCCGCAGATTTTTCAGTTTCTCCAACTGTTCTTTTGTAACTTCTTCCATATCCTATGACTCCTTCGTCAGATCTTTTACAATTTCCCCGGCAATGATCAAACCTACCACCGAGGGCACAAACGCAACACTTCCTGGGATATCTCTTCGCTCGGTACATTTATGCTTTGCCCCCGGTGGACAGATGCAGTGATTCCTGCAGCTACTTGACATATCTTCGATCGGTCTCGTCGGTTTTTCTTCTGAATATACAACCTTTAATTTTTTCACGCCACGTTTCTTAAGCTCACGCCGCATCACCTTCGCAAGGGGACATACTTTCGTCTTGTAAATATCTGCCACTTGAAACGCACTGGCGTCTAATTTATTGCCAGCTCCCATGCTGCTGATGATTGGAATATTCAGTGCCTGTGCCTTCATCACAAGCTCAATCTTGGCTGTCACAGTGTCCACAGCATCCACAATATAATCATATTCTTCAAATGGAAATTCATCCGCATTCTCCGGAAGGAAGAAACACTTATGTACTCTTACATCCACATCCGGATTGATATCCAGCATACGCTCTTTCATAACGTCCGTCTTATACTTGCCAACAGTACTGCGGGTCGCAATGATCTGTCTGTTCAGATTTGTCAGACATACCTTGTCATCATCCACCAGATCAAACGCTCCAACTCCACTTCTTACCAACGCTTCACATACATATCCGCCGACTCCGCCGACTCCAAATACCGCAACTCTGGAACCTGCAAGTTTTTTCATTGCATCTTCTCCCAGAAGAAGCTGTGTTCTCGAAAATTGATTCAACATATATACTTTTCACTCCTGTAAATCTTGTAAAAGCATTATAACTTTCTAATCCTAGCAAGTCAATAGGAGAGTCGTTTCCGACTCTCCTATCCTTGCTATTATGCTCTATACTCTTTATTTCCACATAGAATTTTTACTCTTCTCCAAGGAAATATCTTCCGTAAGCATCTGCCGCTTTGATTGCCGCACATACTTTTTCCGGTGTCACTTCAAATGGCATATTGTGAAGTGTATCTGTCTCTGCACAAGCTGCAGTTGCAACTGCTATCAGTTTTTCATCTGTAACTTCTGTAATTCCGAGTTCTTTTAATGTAACAGGAAGTCCTACTTCAATACACCAGTCAATAATATCCTCTAATTCTTCCGCCGGGATATTCTCAAGAACCAACTGTGTGATTGTTCCAAATGCTACTTTCTCACCATGATACATGTGGTGGCACTCGTCTAATACTGTAAATCCATTATGGATCGCATGTGCGCCAGCAAGCCCGCCACTCTCAAATCCAATACCGCTCAGTAATGTATTTGCCTCAATCACATTTTCAACAGCTTTTGTACAAGCACCTGTCTCTAATGCAATCTTCGCCTTGACGCCTTCATTCATCAATGTATCAAAACAAAGTTTTGCCAATGCCATTGCTGCCTGTGTCACCTGTCCGCCTGCACAGGAAGTTGCACCGCTTGTCTGACACGCTCTTGCCTCAAAATAAGTTGCCAGCGCATCTCCCATTCCAGAAACTGTTAAACGTGCCGGTGACTTTGCGATTACTTCTGTATCCATTAATACCATGTTTGGATTTGCCGGCAGGAATAAATACTCCTCAAACACTCCATTGTCTGTATAAATAACGGATAACGCACTGCAAGGTGCATCTGAAGAAGCAATTGTCGGGCAAATAAGTACCGGAACTTCTTTATAATACGCAACAGCCTTTGCTGTGTCAAGAATCTTTCCTCCGCCAATTCCAATCACAACATCGCAGTCTTTCTCATTCATGATGTCAACCAGACGATTAATCTCATTCTTACTGCACTCTCTGTTGAAATATTCATAAACGGGTTCAATCTCATAACCATCGAATCCCTCTTTTAACACATCGCCAATACGTTTATATCCAGATTCTGTAATCAGCACCAGTGCTTTTTTTCCATATTTCTGTGCGTACTCACCCAACCTCTTTAATTCTCCTGCACCTTGTACATATTTACTTGGACTACATAAAATATTTGCCATTGTTCTTACCTCACTAATTTTTGTTATTATTTTATCAATTTTCCAACATGTTGTCAACCAGGTTTTAATGTGTTTTTACAAAAAAATATTAGAAAGAATCCTTGTCAATTCTTCCTAATACTCCATTCACATTTTAAAATTTTACTTTTTATTATTAAAAATAAATCCCATAAATCTAATGTATGTATATACCACCAATGCAACTGCAATGATCGTCTCCACCAGAACTACATACTGTAAGAACGGCAGTGGATGTCCCATATTCGCTGCACATGCCATCATAAGTCACCAAAACTAACAATAAAATCAAAGTAACAAAACCAAACCAGAAAGCTGCACTTCCGATGGCAAGTCCCAGTGCTGCGGCACCCAACATTACTCCACAGACCGGCACCGGTACTTTTTTAATTACATCTCTCATTATCCTTAAATCCTTTCTAAATCTCAGCAATTGTACGACGTGCTGCCGGCTCATCAATCTCATCCAGATTCTTAATTCCCAGCTCACGACAGACGATCTGAGCTACTTTCCATGCACATAATCCAGTGAAATAGATACACTGCTCTTTATGCTCTCCCTGTCCCATGTTAAATTCTCTCGTCAGAATTCTGCAACAGATTGCATTTTCCTGCTCCTACTGCCATTCCAGATGACATAGCAATAACTTCTTCCGGAACATCTAGCTTAAATGCTTCTCTGATCGTACACATTAAAGCTTCACAGCAATAATATCCCCCTTTAAAATTCTTCTCGGCTGCCTGCTGTACAGCTATTGGGCTGATTTCTGTAACACCAATATTCATAAGAAAATCCTCCTGATAAAAAATATATATTTCGTAAAACCGTTTACCATTTTACTTTCTATCAGAGGATTTGTGAAAGTATTATTTTACATATATTTATAGATACTATCTATAGTTTTCGATAAAGGCGTTCTTTTATCTTATCTGATGCAAATGATGTTTCCACTGCATTCTGCATCATTAAAAAAATCTCCTCATCAGTGATTCTATAATGTTCTTGAATAAAATAAAGTTCTTTCGTCAAAGTACTGTTACTCACCGTTCGGTTGTCTGTATTGATCGACACTTTTAATCCTTTGTCTAAAAATTCTCTGATCGGATATTCTGCTTCGCTCTGCACCGCCTTCGTCTGCAAATTACTGATTGGGCACATCTCAATCCCGATGCCTTTCTCTTTTATTTCCCTCTCAAGCTCCCCATGGCCCATCATTGCGATTCCATGACCAATCCGTAATGCTCCTACATCTGCAGAATCTTTGATATTCTTCGGATTTCCACACTCTCCTGCATGCAGGGTAAATGGCATACCCATCTTCTTTGCCATTCTGAATAATTCCATAAATTCCGCCATCGGATACAGCGCCTCTGCTCCGGCAAGGTCTGCGCCACAGACCCCTTTTCCCAGATACTCTCTGGAGATTTCCAACATCTTCGCATTCTCTTCCTGACTGTGGTGACGCATCGCACAGGTAATGATTCCGTACTCCACACCAAAGTCTGCTTTTCCCTGCTCCATGCCTGAGATTAATGCCTCTATAATCTGTCTTACGTCCAACCCTTTTAATGTAGAAAGAAGTGGCGCAAATCTTATTTCCGCGTAGCAGACATTTTCCTCTTTCATCTGCCTGAGCACATCATATCCCGCTTCTCTTAATCCTTCTGCATCCTGGATACACTGTCCCGGAAGATCAAATTTTTCCAGATATTCCTGCAGGCTTCTGCAGTCATCGGACACATGAATTTCCTCTTCTTCTACCGTTCTTCCCAGTCTTTTTTCCAAAAATTGTCTGCTCAATGAGCCATCCAGATGACAGTGTAATTCTACTTTCGGTAACTTCTTCAATTCTTCGATTGTCATAGTCGTTCCTCCATATTTTCCTCTTTCCGCTCTAACATCACTGCCACAAGCTGCAACACGATTGCAATTCCAATCACAAGAAACGCCACAAACTTTCCACTGCCTTCTGTAACTGCTTTTATAACACCTCCAGCTATCGGCACTGATAATTTCATTTTGCCAATGTAATTATCATATGGAATCGGATTCATGTCATTCTCACTGTTGGCATCTCCTTTGGTAATAAACGTTCCCATAGCGCTACTGTTCGATACTACTCTGTGGGTAATGATGGAACCATCCACATCTGTCCCATAAAACGCGATCACATCGCCTTTTTCAATCTGTTCCGGTTCCGTCCATTTCACATAGACCAGACTTCCCGTTGGAATCGCCGGTTCCATACTTCCACTTACCACCGTATAAATCTGATAGCCCGCCACCTTTGGGATTGTCAGTGGAATACATATCAGAACAATTACTACTAATATAACAGTGCCCAGTGCACTGCAAACTGCAGCCACTGGGCTTTTCTTTCTTTTTCCGGTCTTCAATACAGATTCTCCTTTTACTGCCCATCGCCTATTTTGCACGTTTTCTCAAATATATGATCAGCATGGCCAGTGCAGTAAGGGATGCAATAATAATCACAACATCTGCAATCGGAGATACTTTCTTATTCTTATCTTCTGCATCAATATTTGCTTTCGGAGTCTCTTCATCGTCCAGATTAATAATTTCTTTTGGAGTTCTTCCGTCAGTACTCTCTACGGTTTCATTTTCCTCAGAAGTATTCTCTCCCGTCGTATTCGTAGCATTTTCGGATGCGGTTCCGTCATCTGCTGTTCCTGTCGCTGTTCCGGATGCATTTCCTGCCGTGTTTCCAGTACTTCCTGCTGTTCCTCTGCCTACTACTGTGCCTGCTGCCGGAACGTTCGTTGTCACCGTTGTTGTCGTCTCAACAACTCTGTCCATCTCGCCCGGTGTATATGTAAATGTAAACACATTTTCAACTTCATTATCACTCAAAGTCTTAGTAAGCGCAAGTGCCTGCGGGATATAATTTTCAATGTAACGGTAAGCAACCACCGGTTTATCTCCTACGTTTCCGTAAAATGTCTGACTCTCTGCCAGGCTCTTCCCGTCTGCATCCTGATAATTCACGGTGTAAGCTACCATATCTGCCTTGATTCCATAAGCAACCACGTAATCTGTATCTTTCTCCACTTCGATCGTCGGTGATGCCAGGGTTTCTTCATTATCGTGACCGCTGAGTCTGAATCCCTTCACATAATATTTATCGTCCGTCACCTGAACGCTTCCGGTATTTAAGATCACCTGTGAGCCGGCATCCAGCCCTGTAAACACTACCTTATCCTGGCCTTCGATGGTTCCCTTATTTCCAGAATATACGGTTACTTTATAAGTATAATTGTCCGCCGCCATCACACTCATTGCCGGAACAGCAGTAACTACCGAAACTGTAAGAAGAGATACTAGCATTTTTTTCCATTTCTTCATCCTATGACTCTCCTTTCCTGTGATGACCTTTTTTCTGTTCCGAATGATTATTTAATAAATATATCCCCGCCGCCAGAAGGAGCAGCCCACTGATCAGCGCACATGCACACATCAGGAAAAGTTTCGATGTATCCCCAGTCTTTACCGGACTCGTCTTCACCAGGTTCTTCTCCTTAAGCACTTTATTTTTGTTGATGGTCTGTCCTTCTTTTACTTTCTCTACCGCAAAATTCATACGGAGTTTTGCAAGTGTCTGCTGGTAACCGTTAGTTGTGGTCTCGCCTTCAACACCAACCCTTAAATGAACCGTTCCACTTTCGCCTTTTTCCAATCTTCCAAGGTAAAAATATTGCTCCAAAGAACCATCCACGGATTTAAGACCTTCACCTAATGCATTGCTTCCTTCTCCGCCTACGGTCTGGCTGTCATATAATACTTTCTCACTGTTGTCTGCACCCATATAAGTCAGTTTATACTCATAAGCTCCGCCGGACGCAGAGTTTTTTGCTTCTTCTAACGTCTGGACTACTTCATTCGTCATGTACCAATCGGTCTTTCCACTGTCTTCATTTTTCAGATTCACCTGCAGCTCTATGCTATCTCCCGGCTGAACTTCCGTCATAGAATCTGCGATATCAGAATCTTTAAAATTACTGTTCATTTTGCTTTCGTTAAAGGTTACCTGCCAGCCATCCGCACCTTTATATTCTTTGGCAAATGCCGTTGTCTGTATTCCGGCCGCCATGACCACCGCCATCGCGAGGCACAATATTTTCTTTTTCATATCCTGCACCTCCTTTATAAGCTTATACTGGTCTCATCACCAGATACGCCGACATCCACGCCCCAGGCACTCTTGATCGCATCTTTTGCATTATGCGTCTGCACCGCATCCACTTCTGCGTCCAAGTTGAATGTATATCCGTCGTATTTATAGCGGTAAGTAATCTTAGAACCATCTGTAACCTTCTCCACCTGTGCCGCTACTGATTCATTGATCCGGATAGTGTCTGAAAGATTCGAGCTGCTTTCTCCCGGTGCCAGTGCTTTCGTGTAATATAATACCGTACGCTCTTTGGTGGACTGTTCTTCTGAAATCACCCATCCACTGTTCTCCGGAAAATTTAACTCGATCAGATCAGGTGAAAGTTCTGTATTTTTCTTACCTTCTTTATCCTTCCAGCTCTTTGTGATGATCACTCTCACAAATGTATCAATATCGCCGCTGTTGTTGACACTCAAAGCTTCCTCATATTTCTTTCCCGGTGTGAATTTTTCATCTGCTCCGAGAAGATTTTCAAGTAATGTTCCTTCTGTCTCACCGCTCCAGTTGTCCTCAGACACATATGTTCTACTGCTAACCTCTGTTCCGTTTTCCAACAATGATACGCCTATATGCTGCAAACTCATCTGAGCCGAATAGTTTTCACTATAATAAGTAAGTGCCGCCCTGGTACTTCCTACCGTACTTCCAATCAAAAGAAGTGTTGCTGCTGCCAGAAGCAGGGCCGGTTTTTTCGGAAATGATCTCATATTCTTTTTCATTTTCATGCCCTCCTTCTAAGGTTCTTGATTGTCATTAATCACTTGATTCCAGTCCGCATATGCGGTTCCATCCGCCTTATATAAAACCGGAGTACATTCCTGGATAACTACAATATCAAATGATTCCGGACTGTCCTCGTCCTCCACCTTCGGGAATGTATAACCTACATTTAATTTTGTCTTCGTTGTCTCCCCTGCCGGAAGGATCTCATCGTAATACCAGAATCCATTTTCTCCTTCTGTCCATCCCGAATCCTCCGGCTGATAGGTAAGTGTTATCTCCGATGGTGCAAACGCCTTCACTCTCACGAAGCAGTCATAATCACCGGTATTTTCAATCGTCACATGTTTTCCTTTGCTATCCACTTCCTCATGTGGTTTCGTTTCTGTAAATCCCATATGCATCTGCACAGAACCTTTCGCCGATGAGTAGGTGGTGAAATAAGCCATCGCGCTTCCCACCGTCAGGGTTCCCACAAGAATCAATGCTGCCGCCGCCAGAAAAAATGGCCGTTTTATCTGCATTTTCATTTTTCTTCTCACGTTCCTTCCCCCTTTCTACTGTGCTTCTTCGCTACTATACTGATACTGTCCTTCTTCGTCCTGCTCAAAATGATTGTTCACGCCATAACCACCATTTGAACGTCCGTCATGTTCATTTACAAATCTTACCCCTATCATCTCATCTGCATAAATAGTTACTGCTTCCGGATCATCCGAAATCTGTCTGTAGCTTGCACCGCTGTAGACTTCTTTTACCGTCACGGTAGCTCCTGCCGGAATTTTTTTCACGATCAGTTGTTTTGTTCCCGGTTCCCCTTCCATCGTAAGTTCCACGACTCTGCTTGATTTCTTATGATCCAGTGTCTCAATATCGATCTGGAATACGAATGTCGCCTTATCCCCAAATGTTGTATTTAAGTCCAATAGTTCTTTCTCAATCACCAGATCTCCATATCTTGGTTTCTGCTCCGGTTTCAGTGACACTTCTGTCAGATCATACACCCAGTCATCATTTCCGGTCCCGTAATAATAATTATTCGGAAGAGAAATCAGATATGGAGTAAATGTATACTCATAACGAGAAGTCAGTGTCTTTTCTGCCATTACCAGGTAAAGTCCCGTCGGTAATGTTTTCTCCGTTGTCCCGATTCCGTTTACCAGAGAAACGCTCGCCTCCACCTTTGTTCCATCCTTCACCATCTTGCTTGCTTTCTCAGCTCGCATCTCCCATTCTTTGGCGGAAGATGCTTTCTCGGCATCCAGTGCCGATACTTCCAGCTTTTCGAAATCTCCTATTGCCGTGTACTCACCAAAACTGTCTATCTCTGCCACTCTGTAAAGCTTTACCAGAACCTCCGCAGTATTCAGATCCGCCTTAATCTTGTCATCACCGCTGGTCTTAAACTCTATGGAGCAATCATTCTTTTCTACATCCACCGGATTTGCTGCATTTACTCTTGGCAGCGCCAACGCTGATAAAGTGAGGACCAGTGCCAGAAATACTGCACTTTTTCTTTTTACATTCTTTTTCATCATCGCCTCATATCCTCCTTATAAAATTTCGGTTATTCTTTTTTCATGTTCTCTTTTTTCTTTGACAAGAATCTCATAAAAAGTATGATGAGTATTGTCACTGCCAGTCCCAGGATCAGATACAGCATGTAATAATTCTGTATGGATTCCACCATAGATTTTGAAACAGATACTGCTCCATCTTCTTCTCCGTTGTATGGGACTCGGGTTCCTCTCACCAGGAGTCTGTGAGAATTAACTCCGTATGGAGTGCAGGTAAATAATGTCACCTGATCTTTTCCTTCTTCAATCGTCAGTGCCTTTTCCAGAGTCTCATGATCATCTTTATCCACCATTGGTAAAATCTGATCTACTTTGTATGCCAACACCTCGTCTAATACATGGATATAAAATTTGTCCCCGATTTCCATCTGATCGATATCTGTAAATAATCTTGCACTTGGAAGTCCTCTGTGGGCTGCCAGAACACTGTGGGTACTTTCTCCTCCAATAGGAAGTTTCGTTCCGCTTAAGTGTCCAATTCCCGTTTGTAGTACATCATTGGCGGTTCCGTGATAGATGGCTAATTTTACATTGATCTTTGGAATCGTCAGATATCCCATTACACCATCCTCTGCTATATTCAGGCCTTTCCAGTATTCTGTATCTTTCAGATCCGTATTTTCTTCTCCAAATACATTTCCGTACAGATTATTCTGTGAAATCTCTGTATTAAAACTTTCTGCCTTTTTCCATTCCTCTTTAAAATCTTTGGGATTCATTTCTTTCATTGTACTTTCATAATTTCCGATCAGTTTTCGCTGCCTGTAAGTGTTCCACTGGTTTGCCACTGTCGGATACAGCACCAAGGACAAACCGGCAAGAAACAGGACTGCGATTATGAATTTATTCATTTTCTTTTTCATCCGGGTTCTCCTTATTGTTGTATTTTTTAGAAATCCGGGGCGGGTATACGCCCCGGATCAGGAATTACTATTTGTCTGATTTTCTGCGGTTTGTGAAGAACAATGCCGCTGCCAGAATCATGATCGCACATCCACCTACTGTAAAGATTGTTGTACCAATACCTCCAGTCTCCGGAAGAGCTGAAAGCTTCGTATCTTTCATCGAGATAGGATAAGACTCATTTTTGCTGTCTGTTCCTCGTACTGTCACTTCTACGCCGTCTTTATTAATAGAGTAACCAGATGGTGCTTTCGTCTCGATAAATTTGTAAGTACCTTCATCCAGACCTTTCACCTGTACAGTTCCTTCCGGTGCTATGATCGTCTGTGAAGCTCCCTGTACATCGGCGTTCGCTAATTTATAAACTCCTTCAGATTCTTTTACGAAATAAAGTGTCTCCGATCCTTTCTTTACATTAAATTCTGCACCTTTCAGTACAACCTTTTCAGCATCAGTTTTGTAATCATTGTACTTTGTAAGTGTGATGTCTGCTGTATAGCCTCTGGTCTTACTCGGCTTGTAAGATACGGTATTAGACTCTGCTCCGGCTTCGTTATTATATCCTTCTTCATCCGTAACTACTGCCTGATATGTAACAGTTACCAACTGTCCTGCATTCGCTTCTGTGAGAAGTTCCCGACCGAAACTGATCGTCATTTTTCCATCACCTGCTACTGTAATAGCAGTCTTTGCAGTTACATCTGTTGTTCCGATCTTCACTAAAACTTTTGACTTATTGATTGCCACACCTTCCGGTGTATCTGTAATCGAAAAGTTATTTAACACTTCTCCTGCTTCATTCTTATAAGTTGGGAAAGTAGTCTTAAGTGTAAAGTTTACAGTCTGTCCAACTCTTACAAATGCATCATCTGCTTCTTTTGTTATGGTGTGCTGTTCTGCTTTTGCAACGAGCTGTACATCCTTTGCCACCGGAACACCACCGGTTACCGGACTTGGAGAATTACCGTAATCATAAGTATTTGCTACCATCAATCCATAAGTTGCATCTTTATCATCTGCATCGATGATGTATGCACCAACCGGAAGTCCTGTGAAAGTTACTTCTGTCTGACCCTTTGTTGCTGTCTTTGTCTCTTTCACAGCCAGATTCGCCAATGAAGCCTTCAATGCTGTTGCATCGTTTATTATGTATGCGTTCGTGCTCTTATCAAATGCAACACCTTCTACATTCTGTGCAAGTTCCCAGCTATACTCATTTGTTGTCTGATCCAGTTTCAATGTTGCGATCTGATATAACTTCACGGTTGTTGCCACATTCTCTGATAATCCTGTTACCAGGATATCAGCGGTCTGCTTTGCACCATCTGCAAATGCGGTTACGCTCATTCCTAATATCATTATCATCGATATTAGAATGGCAAATAGTTTTTTCATGTTCTTCATATTCTCTCTCCTTTCATCTTAAGCACTATCCCATTCTCATTTTTCCCAAATTACCTTTGTGCAGCCATATCGCAATCATCATCAGTAAGATTCCACTGCACAGATACCTGAATATTCCAGGTCCTCCCGCATTTGGCAGATCACTTAAGACTTCATTTTTAATGATGATCTCATATACTCCATCGGTATTCTTTCTGCAAATGACCTTGCTGCTTCCGGTCACTTCCACCTTCTCTTTTGTTACTTTTATCGTAACTTTTTCTACTAATTTCCGATAACCGCCGGGTGCCTTTATCTCTTCTAAAGTGTAAGTTCCATGATTTAGTTTGCCGTTAAGTACGATTCCGCCATCTTCCGAAGTATAAGTCACTTTCTCACCACTGCTGTCTATCAATGTAAATTCTGCTCCCTTAAGGCCGACTCCTGAAGTGCTCTGCTTGATGATCTTAACGTTCTGCGACTGTTTTGTGTTCGTGATCTCCCAGGTTCCGTTATCTTTTCTAATGTAGCTTACCTGATAGCTGCTGCCATTAATCTGTATTTCTCCATTTTCATTGATAACAGAATATGTTCCGTTACTTTCTTCTTTTAGTTCTCTTACACTGTAGTTATCAGATTCTTCTACTACAAATTTTCCTTTCCATTGGTTGTCTGCATTTAATTCCAGGGTTCTTCCTTCCACCGGCTGTCCTTTTTTATCGACCAGCTGAACCAGAATCGTAGTTTTCTCCTCCGGCTCACCGCCTGCCCATTTTTTCTCAACCTGGATGGTCTCTACCTGAACAACCGGATGTGCATAATATTCTGTCGCCGATCTTCCCTTATATTCATAAGATACCGTTGCCGTCTCATTCGATCTAAATCCCGGCTGGCCGGAAGAAGTACCTGTATTGGTCCCTGCATATCCTCCTGCCCCTTCATCTGTAGACGCATCTCCTGATGTTCCACCATATTCTGATCGTTCATATGCATCAAATGCTGTCTGATTTGGTATTACATTGGTGATTGTCAGATAATAGTAATAATCTTCCTCTAATTCATAACTTGGAACGAATGTCAGGCTAGCTGTCTTATTACCCTGGTCATAAGATACTGTTGCAATCTTTTTGCCATCCAGTATCACATCCCCACCTGTGCTCAAACCAAATTCCTGCTCGTATTTGTCTCTGTAGCTTCCGCCTGCTTTCACTGCCACTTTGACTTTTAATTTGCTGTTGTTCGTTACGTCTACATACTCACTCAGCTTGTCTGTAATCACTACGTTTGAACATGCGATATTGATAATATCACCTGCAATGGCAGCGAATTTATCCGACAACTCCGATGAACTTTCAAGATTCCATGCATCCTTTGTCGTCGCTGTAACCTTGTTCTTCACCCGGTCTAAAACCGTCTGCCCGGAGATGGTCTCTGTAACTCTTCCTCCGTGTCCCCAATGATATGGTTCTGCATCGTTTTCATAAACCGGAATGCTTCTCGGAAGGCTGATTCCCACTGCGTAGAAATCGTCAGCAGAAATGAGTTCCGCTGATCGCAGAGCCGCTTCCAGTGTCTTCTTACTGGTGTCAGCTCCACAGTTAGAAGGTTTGTCTCCATAATATGTCGGCTGTCCGTCTGTCAGGAAGATTACGACCTTTTTCGCACCTTCTCTGGTGCTGCTTCCTATGGCGGTCGCTCCTGCACTCAATCCCTTATCATAGTTTGTACCACCGTCAGCCCCCAGATTTCTTACATATCTGTTATATAAGGTATTGCCTTTTACCCATGTCTGAGTCTTGATCGATGCACCATCTGAAAATGTCACCAGTTTATACTGTGCATCTACCGTGTCTGATTTTTTGTTGAACACATCCACCAGTGCTTTAATTGCATTCTTGGTATCCCAAAGTTTATTGTTCTTTTCCATACTTCCGGAAGTATCTACAATAAGTACAATATCTACTGGTTTTTTATTTATCTCTGTACCTACTGTACCGGATGCGTTTAGTGTAATGTTATACGTTCCATCTGAATTTCGTTTGATATATTTCTCATGCGAAAGTGCATTTTCTGAAGATCCTGTGCTATAATTGCTGACGGTATCTGCATAGACCGCTAATGTATCTCCAACATCACTTACGGTATCTGTCAGTTGCTTCTTCACAGATTTCTCTGCTTTTTCCCCTTCTTCCTCTGTCTCTTCTTTTTCTTCTGTCACATAGCATCCATAAATCCGGTTTTTCCGTCCATCCATCTGGATATCAGCGACCGTTCCATCGCCGTTCAATGTAATTTCAGAAAGGTCATAAAGCTCATCAAAATTATCAGGTATTGGTTCACCTGCATTCTGAAGTGCTTCTATCATGTCATTTCGCTGTGTGATTACCACCAGTTCTTCCTCTGCATTTCCTTCATCAGATCCTGCCGGATTGTAATAAAATGTCGTCGCATTTTTCACATCTTCTACTTTCAGACCTGTCCCCTGTAAATGAATGGAAATCGCTTTTTCCGGTTCTGCCGGTGTTCCATTTATCTTAAATGTCACACTGTACATCACATAATTTCCAAGAGAAGTAAATTCCGTCATCGCATTCTTCATTAATTTTACGATGGCATCTTCCTCTGTAGAAACCAAGCTTACTTCCATGCTGATCTCAGAAGTTTCTGCCTGGAATGCACCTTCCGGGATATCTGCGATCACTGTCACAGTTTTTCCATCTTTACACTTTAGCCCCTGGCTTAACTGTACTGCGTCTGATAGTTTTGCTATTTCCGGCTGTGCAGATTCTTCTTCGACCCCCGTCTTTTCACTATGACTTTCTTCTTCCACTACGGGTTCCTCTTCGACTACCGTTTTCTCTTCGGCTGCCAGCTCTTCTTCCACTGTCGGCTCTTCTTCCACTGCCGGCTCTTCTTCCACTGCCGGCTCTTCTTCGACTACCGGTTCTTCTTCGACTACCGGTTCTTCCTGCTGCATCATCAGCGGTTCTGCAACTACCTGTAATTCGCCACTTTCACTCTGCACATTTGTTCCAGTCTCATCTGCGAAAACTGATATTGCACTGCTTAGTACAAGTACCATGCAAAGCAAAATTGCTATGAACTTTTTGTTTTTATTCTTATTACTTTTCATGGCTCCCTCCTTCTATGTTCTGATTTTGTTCCATCGCCCCATCTATCAGTTTCAGCAGTTCCAGTGCACTTTTGAAGTACTGTTCACGTTGCTCTTCAATCCAGGTCACTTTTCCCTGCCAGGTTGTATTTTGTTTTTCTATGATCTTAATCAGAAATGTGTCTGTTTTTCTTCTCTTTTCTTTCATGACAGTCCCTTCATCGTCCTTTCTGGAATTTTTTCGGTTTTGGATTAATCTAATTATATAAAACAAAGCATTACACCAAACATTACACACGCATTTATTTTCGAACTTTTTAACGCAAAAAAGGAAGTAGTCCGAAAACTACTTCCTTCATATCCATATATTCTTCTTAATCTCTTAAATAATCATTTTCAACTGTTCCATTTCTTCATTCTCTACTACATGATATTCGAGGTATTTTCCCCAGTTTCTGTGTTCTCTGGAATAATATTTACGAATTCGTTCAAAGATATGATCACAGTTTTCTCTCTTTGCTCCTACTAATAACAACAAGAACTGCGACTTGCTATATTTCGTATAGGAATCTCCTTTTCTTAAGCAATGTTCTATCGTATTCTGCAGTTCTTTCCCAAGTACTTCTAATTTCTGTGAATGTTCTATCGGGCGTCCTTTTCCATCTGTGATGCTGCACAACATTAAAAATATCGGCTGTCCGTTTCGTTCCATAAGCCTGGACATCAGACGATACGCATCCCTGAAACTAGGGAAGCTACAATAATACGCTCCGCCCGTAAGTTTTTCTTCTTTTAAATGCTTTTCAATCTCCGGAAGCATCTGTGCCTTAAAATTCATACGGCTGTTCATCTGGTCAAACAGATCCAACATCTTCCCTGATGGCGCAATTCCAAGTTCCTCTATAAATAATTTTGCCGTATCCTCGTATTCTTTCAAAGCTTCTTTGTAGCGTTCCATCTTCATCAGACACTCTATCTGTAGTGCCTGCCACTCATCAAACGGATACATCTTACATGCCGGTTCACAGATTTCATAAATTTCCTGATATTCGCTCCCCTCCATCAGCATCTCACACAATGTACTCAATGCCTCCGTATAACGGTCTTTATACCACACACTTTCTGCCAATATCATTCCATTTCCTGAAAAATCCTGCAGATATTCCCCTCCATACAATGTACAGGCCTTTCTCAACAGTTCAATCTTCTCCTCATCCTTTTCGCAATTCTCAGCCAATGTACAACATGTCATAAATTGTTCCGCATCCACTTCTACAGGCATCGGCGATCTCCACAGATACATTCCCTGGCTGATCTGTATATACTCATAAGGTGGCAGTCCTTCATTTACCAACATCTTCTTCAGACGAAATGCGGTCACACGCAGATTATTTGCCGCATCTTCCAGATTTTCCTCTCCATATAAAATCTCCAAAAGTTTCCCTCTTGAAATCCCATTTTTATGATTACACAATAAAATCTGAAATAATCTTAATGTCTTTGTCGCTTTTCCCTTGCCTTTGGTAATAAATTTGTCTCCATATTTCACAGAAAATTTACCAAACGCCTGTACTTCCAATGTCGGTTGTTTTTCACTCATAAACACACCACTCTTTCAACATTCTACTTGTTTATTTTATTATAAGTGCTTTTCCAAATATCGACATCGTCCATTTTTACAAAAAAATGGACAACAAAAAACATGCGGTTTTTAGCTTTTTAAGTCCAAAAAATGCCTGTTTTGTATTTCTAAAATCCATAAAAATTGCAAATTTGCAATTTTTCAGTCTCTAAATCCCATATTTAGTAAGATCAACTTTCCCATCCACAACTTCTACACCGTCTTCCCGCAACAGTCTCTCCTGAGCTCCTGCCCCGCCAAATGCAAATGAACCGGACAGCTCTCCTTTTGCATTCACGACTCGAAAGCACGGGATATGCTCCGGATCCGGGTTTTTGTGGAGAGCATTTCCCACTGCTCTTGCCATCTTTGGCTCACCTGCCATCTCGGCGATTCTTCCATAAGTCGCGACACGTCCTTTTGGAATCTTCTTAACTGCCTCGTAGATTCTCTTCGTCGGACTGTCCGTGATCCTGTCATAACTTTCTGAGATCATTCGTTCGATATCTTTATCCGGAATCGTTCCATCCAGAATAATCGTATTCCAATGCTCCTTATTCTGATGATAGCCAGGAATCACAGATGCATACGCAGCTCTCCAGAAATCCCGCCATTCCGGATCTGCCTTTACATTCAAATGAATATATCCGTTCATCTCATAGATCCAAAGAAATGCTTTCTTTCCAGGTTTTACTCTGATCAACTGCCAGTTTCGATCTCGAAAAGGTCTGTCAGAATAAGTATTTTCAAAAGATAACCCAAATGAAACAGCATCCTCTCTCGTCTCCATACAAGGCTCCTTTCTCCTCCATTAATCTGCCATGATCGCACCCAATACACGAATTAACTTTTCAACATCTATTGGTTTGGCAATATGTGCATTCATGCCGGCGTTCAACGCCTTTTCCCGGTCTTCCTCAAATGCATTCGCAGTCATCGCAACAATCGGAATGGCTGCATTCTGTCCTCTCATTCCACGGATACATTTCGTAGCCTGATACCCATTCATATTCGGCATCTGAATATCCATAAGAATCAGATCATAATACCTTTCTGGTTTCTTCTGCAGCATATGCACGCAGATTTCCCCATCTTCTGCTCTGTCAATCTCAAATCCATACTCTTCCAGAATCGTTATCGCAATCTCTGCATTAAGATCATTATCTTCCGCAAGAAGAATCCTCTTTCCTCTAAACATCTGAGCTTTCGCCTCCGGAAGATGACCCTTTTTCTCCGCAATCTGCTCATCATCTGCAATCTCGACCGGCAATGTGATGGTTGTCTTCGTTCCGACTCCCAACTTGCTCTCAACCTTAATAGTGCCCTTCATTAACTCTACCAATGATTTTACAATCGGAAGCCCCAGACCGGTTCCGGCCACCCTGCTCTCTGTAGAAGTCCTTTCTCTTGTAAATTCTTCAAAGATATGCGGCAGATATTCTTTGCTCATTCCGATACCCGTATCTTCTATAATAAATTGGTATTTCGTACCTCCGGCGCCCTTCGCAGGAACTTCTGTTACATCCAAAGCAATATTTCCGCCTTCCGGAGTATATTTAACGGAGTTACTTAAGATATTAAGAACAATCTCTCTTATCTTCGTCTTATCACACAAAATATATTCATGCTCTACATTTAAGGTGCAGCAATAGTGCAGATTTTTCTGCTGCATTGAAGGCTCAAAAACGGCATTCAACGAATTAATCATGTCATTGATACACCCGACTTCTATTTTCAGCCTGGCTTTTCCACTTTCAATCTGTGCCATCTCCAGAATATAATTGATAATAGAAAGTAACAACGAACTGGAAGATTTGATCTTCTCTATATAATTCAATACTTTTTCTTCGTCATCAATATGTCCTTCCAAAAGATCTGCAAAACCGATGATCGCATTCATCGGGGTTCTGATATCATGGCTCATATTAAAAAGGAAACGCGTCTTCGCTTCATTTGCACTTCTCGCCTCTTTCGCAGCACGTTCCATCTCTTTTGCATGAACTTCTTCACGGTATCTCTGCATCTCAATCTGCCAGTATCCGATCATTGCCAGAAGTGCAATTACAAAAGAAATCATGACACAAAAAGCAGACTGTTCCTTCGATACCCAGCCATTCTCAGGTACAATATCAAAATACCAGGTATCATTCGGCACCTCACAGGACACCTCTAATATATCAGATTTCCCCTGCTTTTTACTCTGTGCGATAATGATCTTCTCATCATTATAATTATTTTTCTTCCAAATCTTATAATGATAGCCCGCATCTTCCAGTTTATCTAACTCAACTTCATTAATAAACTTCTCCCAGTTCATGACCAATATCGAAAAACCCCAGAACTCTTTATCCCCGGCAATATTGGTTCTATAAATCGGGTCAAGCAAAAGTGCTCCTATTCCTCCCTGCACTAACTCATATGGACCTGCAATGGTGTACTCGCCACTTTCTTTTGCAAGATTGGCTTCTTTCTTCCTGTACGGATTCGTCAACATATCAAGGCCCATTGCTTCCTCATTATTCTCCATCGGATAAATCTGGGATACAATTCCATCTTTCGCAATCTCATGTACCTCCAGAACACCTCCCGGCTCCTGCATATAAGAAGACAGAGCCGCAAACTGCTCATCATCAATCTCATTACCAGATTCATAAATATGCTTGATCAGATTTGATTCTGCCAGATATTTATTTAACTGAGATTCCACTCTACTGATCGTAGATTCCGCCGTATACCTGGCCTTTAATTTTTCTTCCTTTTCCTGATTCATATTAAAAAAAGACCATACTAACATCGCCAGAAAAAAAGTCACTCCAAAGACAATAACGGCTCCCAGTTTTCTATTCTTTTGTATCTTCCCCAAATTCATCGTACCGTTACTCCACATTCAAAAAGATTAATTTTCAAACTCTGCAATAATTTTTCGAATCGTGGAAACATCCTCTTCCAATTCTTCCGCAATCACTTCCACAGATTTATCTCTCGCCAGTTTCTTTTTAACCTGCTCTAGTAATAATTCTTTTCTTCCCACAGAAACACCTTCTGCTTTTCCTTTTGCCATCCCTTCTACAATGCCTTCAGCCTTTCCTTCTGCTTTTCCTTTAGCTATTCCTTCCGCCATTGCATCTTCTCTCTCCATACGAAGATGTTTTTCTTCATCATATTCATAAA
>ERZ773103.723-NODE-723-length-37556-cov-5.242847_pt1 | contig 37556 bp, 50 predicted proteins | sample MGYA00511118_ERZ773103 | MGnify/ENA primary metagenome ERZ773103 (study PRJEB29015, sample SAMEA2737821) | human gut metagenome | biome: human gut; feature: human-associated habitat; material: faeces | place: China | collected 2012 ... | reverse complement strand
CCAATTTTCTTCACACTTACCAGCTTTGCTCCACTTGGAATATCTTTCTGATAAGCCTTCTCTATATCTGTCTCAAATTGATAGCTGATGCCTTGGTTTAGTTTCCATAGAGCGTCCAGGCTACGCTTTGTCTTGGCGTCGTCGAGAAAGTTCTTACCCATTTCTTCTTTCAGGCTACCAATATTCTCTTTGTTTGTCGTAATCTGCTCCCGGTCTGCTGTGAACTCTTCCGCCACTGCCTGCATCTTACCCAGCTGTTCACTTCCGGCGTTCTGAATGTCCTGTACAGCCTTTTCACCAGAAGCTGTAAGGTCTGTCTTAAGCTGTGTCCCGGTCTTAATCTTCTCACCAAGAGAAGTGTCCAATGCACCCGCTTGCTTCACAGTCGCGCTCAGAGTCTCCTGCATCTCACCTGCAGTCCTCGCGGATCCGTCCAAAGCTGTCTTGGCTTCACCAGCTTTCTGTGTGGACGTATCCAACTCTGTCTTTGCAGTTCCCGCCAACTCCGTGGACTTATCCAACGCCGTTTTAGTATCTCCTGCAGTCTGAATAGACTCGTCCAGTTTTTTCTTGGACGCATCAGCATTGGTAATGGTCTGCTCAAGTTTTCCCTTGGACTCTGCAGTCTGATTCTGAATAGCTTCGATTGCTTCCTGCTTCTTCTCTCCAATTTCCCTAAGAGCATCTTCCTTGGTCTTTTCTGCTGCATCTGCACTCTCCGATGCACTAGCAGCATGTTTCCCGGCGTTCTGCTCTGCCGTCTCCGCCCGATCAGCTGCAGCATTAACAGCTTCAACGGTTTCATGAAATATATTTGGCTCCGGAAGAGGTTCTTCGGTTGGCTCTTCCGGTTTGGGTCTTGATTTCACATGCAAAATAATTTGATACTCTGTATTACCGGACGTATCATCGGTTACATATATCCAAGCGTAGATCAGATAATTTTGCGTACAGTTTTCATTTTTCAAGAAGCTGTCTGGAACTTTAACCTCTGTCACACCATCTACTGTAGTGCCGATTCTTGTAAGCGTATCTCCGCCATTATCTTCGAGCGAAAACTGTACTTCTACAGCTTTCGGCAGATCTGCACCTGTGATCCTGAGTATCTGGCCATAATCATGCTGCCAGATGCCCGTGTATATCTCCTTATAGGTGGAATCCAACCTGCATTCTATAATTCTATTCATGCTCTTCCTCCATCAGAAATTGTACGTCGTAACTACCACATTATCGGACCACAAACTGAATGTCTCATTTTCTCCATACGCTTTCACTCTAACAGTCGCATTCTCCAATCCATCTTTAAGGAATTCATCGTAATAATTCGCTCGTACAAACGCATTGTAAGAAGTAGTATATGTCTTTTTCGTTCCATCACTTTTTGTGACCTCAACTTCATAGCTTGTTGCATTATCTACTTTATTCCAACTTGCACTCAAGCATCTATATGTTCCATATCTGGTTGTCTTCTGGATATATGTTACATTATTGATTACAGGCTTGCTCAATACATTCTTTTCAATAAACTTCTTTGCCGCAGCATCAATTCCGGCTTGCAGTTTATCGTCAATCTTAACTTCGATTTCCGGTATATCAATGTGTGGTGGTTTGAGTGGTGGCGTACATGCCATTGTCGGCACTGCACAGGCAAGTGTTAATACTGCCATTAATACAACTGCTATTAATTTTTTCATTTTTCTCATAATTTTCCTCCTATTCTATTGCTATCCAGGTATATTCCGCGCCCTGCATTAGTTTTGTTATTGCCGTATTATCTTTTGGTGTATACGAAACCGTTCCGCCTTCGACGGCAATTGTCCCCGATCCATATCCAATAGTCTTAAAGTACTGACTATAACTTACACCGACACCTGTTGTAATTCCATCTGCATATGCCGCACTTATCACTCCACTTGTCGAGGCGCTTTTGTGGCAAAATAACACAAAAGTGCTAACATTATCAAGTCCCGTATCTATCGTAACTGGATCTGCGCCTGCACCCGTAACAGTCCCTTGTGCTGTCTTGCTTCCACCAGAACTGCCCCCTGCGAAACTTCCGACAACTCCGAAAATGGATACACCGTTTTTAATATTTTCCGCTAACAGATTTGCATCACCTTTGATTGTCTGCGTACCTGACAGATACTTTCCAGACGCTATGGTCTTATCTGATGCGCCTGGTGTTATTGTTTGTGCAGCCTGGTTTTGGATGGAACCTGTTACCTTTCCGTTGCTTGTATAACCAACAATTCCAGATAGCATCTTACCTGCTGTAACATCGGCATCTGAACCAGATATACGGATATAATACTTATTATCTTGGACACCCTTTAATGGATATGCGTCTTCCGCGTCTGTCGATATATATCCGAGCAGATTATCACCTTTTACTGTGTCCGGTGCATCCTTTACCGTCATAACCGTATACGGATTGATAACCGAGTACCTACCCTTTCTCAGAATTTTCTTCGCTTTCCTGCCCACCGAATCTTCCGGTAGATAATATGTGTCACCACTTGTTGTCCCTTTATTCAATTCAAAATATCCGTCATTCGTTATAGTCCAACCAACATATGTTGTGCTATCATAACCATCTGGAAAGGATGTACTTGTCAAACTTTTTGTTGTATAATTCCACTCTTCTTTTGTATCGTAAATTGCCCATACATAAGCACCAGTTCCGATGCCTGCCTGGCACTGATGTGTTCCAATAACCTCTTCGCCCGCAGCGTTATACCCTATGATTCCTTTCAACATCTTATCTGGAGCTACCGTAGAGCCCGATAGGTCTATGACCGTCTTTGAGCCATACATTACCTTGTTGATTCCCACTTTTTCACCTCCTATCCGATATTGACAGTTGTTCCGCCGGATTCTCCATCAGACTCTGTATACGGGATTTCCCGAACTGTCACACTGGACAGACAGTTATAACCTTCATCCGGCGTAACTACTTGTTCTGCAACTCTTGGAGTCACCGTCTTAGCCTGTGCTTTCATAGTTCCAGATGCTCCCGAGCTTTCACCGAAATACATAGCCATATAATTAATTCTAATAGAGCCAGCTTTCGCGCCAGATGCCAACGTCGCGTACCAGACTCCATTCAGATATGTCGCTCCTTGCACATGCACAGTCTGAACAGAGCCGTCACCATTTACGAATGACACGGTTGTATTGCTGTTTGAACTATCGTCCACGTCCAACAGAGTATTTAGCTCTGCGCTAGTTAGAACCGCTACCGATGTGGCACTATTAGAGGTCTGTACGACTTTCGTTCCCGCCGTCATCCGGTTGATATTCTGCTTCATGTTCTTATATTCTTTGAGCGTCTTGTAGATCGGAAGTTCCTGGCAATTTGTAAAATAGTCTTTAGTTAATCCGACATATACATCATCAGACTTGTGCCGAAGAAAATACCTGGCCCTGTCCCCGTTCACATCCCCAAACCACCCGATAGGCGATAGTATCGTTGGCAATTGGTATCCGGTCGAGTAATCCATTCCACCAAATTGTAACTCACCACGTTCCATATCGAGGGTGTAGCCATTTGTCTTGGAATATAATGAAATCAACTGTTCAAGGGTATTAATTACGAACTGCTCATCTTCACTCTGTATGATTCCTGCAGTTACTGTTCCAAGTTTCGCAGTAATGGCACTCAGCGTCTCAACGTCAAGATTTTCAATCGCAATATAATATAGCACCCACTCTTTTCCATCCCACCGCTTAATTGGCTGTTTTGATCCAGTCGTCCATAACTGATTCATTTCTGGGACTTCTGGAGCTGTATCGGATACAATGATTCCGGAATCTCCATCCTTGCCCGGAGTCCCATCTTTGATAGTTTCAGATTTCGCACCGTTCTTATCTGTTACTGTAATCGTAGTCTCACCATCTTTCTTATCGATGCCCACGGTCGGGGAATAACCATCCTCTCCCGGCTCTCCGTTAGTTCCACTCTTCGCAACCGAGTAAGCGGTGTTGCTACTGCCGTTCGTATAATAGGTAATTGTTCTAGTCCAGAGATATTTTCCCGACTCTGCAGATACTGGCTCGGAGCTCCATTCTCCTTCTGGTGGTTCTGTCCCGGAATCTCCGACCTGATAACTTACTTCGCTGTGATCCACAGATACAATCTTGCCTTGCAGCTCTTTCATGATGGCATCAACATCCTGCGTCTTCTTGGATTCCATTAATGTATAATTAGCAAGTTTCCCGGTATCTTCTCCGACAACCGTGTAATGATTCTGTACTTCCTGCACTCTGGCAGACAAGTATATCTTTTCCCGATAACGATTATCTGCAATCTGAATAGTGTCCCCGATATCCGCCTGTAAATCATATAACTCTGCCTCATAGGATATTTTCTTGTCATTCCGTTTCTTGAGTTCTGATAAGCCTCGATCAAACAGTTCCTGTGGAGAATCCGTGTCGTATTCGAATGCCCCATTGATATATCCGTCAAATTCTCCCTGTCCTGCATAATCGTAAGCTCGGAATCTGGACCATTTCTGATGCGCTTCCCTATCATAGATACGCGTATGCCCCTTGGGGCTGTAATATCTTCCATCATCGTATTCAATAGAAGAAATGTTCGTCACTACACCATCCGTTTCCTTGCCGTAGCAGATCAAACAAGTACACAGATCTTCGATGCTTCCACTTCTGGTCAGGGCAATCAAGTTGATGTTATCGATAAATGTCTGCCTGACCTTGTCCTCGCCAATTATCTTGTAAATGTTCACGATCTGCTTTGTTACAGTTGCCCCATTCATTTCAATCACGAATTCGCACTCTGCCTCAAATGCATTCATAATCATCCCGATTCTGGCGAGATGACTATCCGTCTTGCTTTCGTATTTTGTGGCTCTCTTGCGATCTGGAATCTCATTGATACCGATTTCCCAACCTGTATCGTGTAAGCATCGATTCATGGTATTTTCTACAGATTCTGCCGACACATTCCAGGCTCCCGCAACCTCATTGATAAGGTCTAGACCAATATCCTCACAATGCACATCTAATTCATCGTCTCCTTCAACTGTCATGATGGTATATAGACGGTCTTTTCCGTATTTATCCTTAAAAGCAATATAATTTCCTTCCGTAATATACTTAACATCTTCATGGTCGGGAAATGTCGTAAAATCATAAGTTCCGATTGCTACATTGTTAGTGAGTGAAATTATCTGACCTTGATTAGACCCACTATCATCAATTTGAAGACTGTCCGGAGTATCTGTAGACGGATTGCACAATACATGCATGTCACGCCCGATGATAAACCATTCCATCTATAACCACCTCTCTCTATAAGTTACTGTAACTTCTGGTATTTGCGAAAATGTTGATGTTACAATGCCAAGTGTATGTTCTCCTGGAGGAAGAAGCAGCGGTCGGCTCCCAATGTCCACGGTATCCCAGTCCAGAATCCCATTAATGTATAATTTATTAGCATTTCCATCTAGGTAGATTTCATCATCCGGTTGGAAATAATTCGGAATATCATCATACTTCTGGACATTATGTTTCACCACATTAATCGCTCTTAACAAATTGTTTCGAATCACCGGATTCGTTTTGTATCCTGCACCGTACCAGGTAATCTTCCTAAGTTTCGCCGAAGAATCCTCCGCCTTAAAGGTCTTGCTGATTCCAGCGTAACTGAATTTGACCGTAATGTTCTCTCCAATCTTTTCTACTCGCATGCAAGCACCATCACCTTCGCGTCCCGTCACATAGAACTTCGTAGTGTTCTTGGTATCCCAAACACGCTTCTGACCAATATAGATCGCCATATCTGATCGTTCAAGAGACGCATTGTTGTCCTCAAACACCACTGCAACAATGATGTTACCGTCTGCATCTGAGAACGTTACGGAATTGTGTCCGACCTGCTTTCCTGCATCAGATCCAGCTCCCACCACATTGAAGTCAAATCGCCAATCACAGCGCCAGTTCTCTGGATATTCTCCGTTTACATCCGCCGGCACTGTCTTAGTCAATGCTGCTCCATGCCAGCTGTCACCAGTCTTATAATTGGATACTTTCACGTATCCCTCTATTCCAGACTCCTTAACATAAGCCACTGTACCCGACTGCAGTCTCTCCGGCGTGACCGGAGGCGTAATTCCTTGGTTGAGCGCCCAACCGCAGTCCTTATATAAGTGGTCATCAAATAACCGCTCGGATGCCTCATAACTCACACCATCTGCCTCTTCTGGATGCCCGATCTGATAGAATCGATCGTCCAGAGTCAGTCCAAGATATCCATTCTCGGACTTCATGAGGGCTGCAACATTGATTGGAACAGATTCTGTTCCATTATTTTTTAGTGTGATTCCCGTGGTCGTTCCATTGTTTGTCGCGGTTGTTTCTGCCAAAGAATACGCCACACCTTCCGGAACGACCCATTCTATAGTTCCTTCCCCGAAATACAACATTTCCTCCAGGTCAAGATCGCCATTTGGAATCGCATAATATACCTTGCTCGGTGTGCTACCAAATATAAGTTCTTTTGGTTCATTTACATTCAGGATACGCTCCAACTCATTATATTTTTCTTCTATATTGCCCTCTATTGAAAACGGCATTGGTATTGTTTTGGACTTGTATGCTGTCGTTTTGTATTTTGCACCTCGCGTACCCGCAGATAGCTCAGTCACCTGTGGGGCCCAGCTTACGCCTTTTCTTGGCGTAAATCCTCTTAGCACATTAATATACTTATTTAATTCACTGCCGTTGAATCTTACAGATAAGCTCATCTTATTCCCGCCTTTCTGCTATTTTCTCTCTGCATCTTATCGTTTTCTTCTTTGATTGGTTTCGCCAATGCCTTCGCTGCAACTCTCTTGTCTAGATACAGGTTAGCCTCAACTGGTCTGTCAGTATACTTTTCTAATAAGGCTGCCACTTTTGACAACATTTGGCAGACATTCTGCGTTTCCGTATTGCTTCCCGCATATCCAGTTCCTGCTCCTGCATATGCAGCAGATTGAACCGCAACAGATCTCGCCTGCAATGACGATACTACATTTTTCAATCCTGCTTGCATCATGTTAATCGGGATGTTCTTTTCAAAACCTATTCCCATTCCAAGAGCCATCATCTTTCCAACCTGATCGCGGAATACCCGTGACGGGGAATGAATACCAAGGAAATTCTTGGCCGCATTCAGTGCGCTTTCCGCTGCACCTTTGGCAGCTTCTACAATTGCTCCTGCGGCACCCTTGAGGCCGTTTGCGATTCCACTGATAATGTTCCTTCCAACACCACTCCAGTCAACACTTGTAAATGCGTTCTTTACTTGGCTGATAATCGATGGAATCTTACTAATAAGCTGTGGCACTGCCTGGATAAGTCCGGTTCCTAGAATTGTTATAATCTTAATTCCGGCAAGCAAAATCTTCGGCAGATTGGAAATAATTGCCGTTGCTAACTGCCCGATAATCGTCGGTGCCTTATTAATTAGCTGTGGAAGTGCATTCACAACTCCCTGAGCCAGTCCAACCAATAGGTTAATGCCTGCGTCTACCAATTGTCCAACGTTAGACAGTAAGGAACTGACCAACGTCAAAATCATCATGAGCGCTGTTGGAATCAATGTAGGTAATTGCTGCGCAATGCCTGTAATCAGAGTAGATACAATTGCAATACCACCTTGAATAATTGCCGGTAGATTTGCTGTAATCGCAAGCATGAGGTTATTCAGCATCGTAGCGCCTTGCGCAATCAAATTCGGTAATGCTGTTACAATTCCATTGCAGAAATTGGTGATAACCTCTGGTCCCTTAGTCTGCATCATAAGCAGTATCTGGTCTATCTGTGTACCGAACTGGCTGTATAATAAGCCAAGCCCCACGGCTACAAGAGCAACTACCGCTGCTATATTCATAAATCCCAATAACTGAGGAACAAAACTTGCTGCTTTTGATAAGACTGGTGCAAATGCATCTCCTGCTACTCCAAGATAGCCTATGAATTTATTTGCAAATCCGGATATCTTTGGTAATACCGAATTAAGTGCCCCTCCTAGCAATGAACCAAATCCCTTTGCCCCATTCGCTATGGTCGTAAACGTTCCGGATATACTACTTCCAATGGATTTAACAACGCCTGTTATCTTTGGAAATTTTCCGGAAATAGCTGGTCCGATTTTTCCAAATGAAGCTGCAATTCCTTTTGGAATTTCTGCGAAATCATTTACAAGCTTACCAAGTGGGCCAGAACTAACGGAGCTACTTACTTTTCCAAATATCTTAGTTAGACTCGGAGACAAATCTTCAAACGGAAGTAATATGGCATCCTTAATGTTATGGAATACCTTCACTCCGGATTGCATACTTGTCTCAAGACTCTTGATTCCTCCCGGAATCTTCTGAAACTTAGCGGTAACTCCACCGCTAACCTCCCCTAATCCGCCGAGGACATCAGAAAATGTTCCGGCACTCTTGCCAATCAGTGAAAAAGCAGGAACTGTACCAATCAGAACTGCGGACATCTTACCGAGGTTTGCAAGTTGTCCGGTATCCATACTGCCGAGCTTATCAGTAATGTTTCCAACTGCATCAGCAAAACCTTTCGCCGCTGGAACGGAATTGCCAATTTTATCAGCAATTGCCCCAACAACTTCAAGTCCGGTTTTTCCCAATCTTGGGACTATCTCACCAAGATTCTTGAGAATATTCTGAGTTGCTGTTCCAAATGTTTCTACAAGCTCTTGACTTGTTATTACTCCGCCTTGGAAATTCTCCCATGCTGCCTTAGCAGAATTAACAGATCCTTCAATGGTTTCTCCGGCCTCTTCCGCTGAAGTGCCTGTAATTCCAAGATTCTGCTGAATTACATGAATTGCCTGGATCATCTGGTCAAATGTGACATTGTCCAGATCACTTATCTTTTCATTTAGGATTCCAGAATCATTAATCAATCGAATCATTTCCGATTGAGTACCGCCATAACCTAGCTTTAGGTTGTCGAGCATCGTATAATTCTGCTTAGCAAAGCCTTGATAGGCGTTCTGGATATCTTGCATGTTGGTACCCATCTTATTGGCATTATCTGCCATATCGATGAGCGCCATATCTGCAATCTCTGCTGCTTTAGCCGTATCCCCACCAAGTCCCTGCAGCAAGGATGCAGAAAAGCTCGTGACTGTAGACATGTAATCATTTGCAGATATCTGCGCTGTTTTATATGCACGGTTAGCATTCTTGATTACGGTGTCCGCACTATCCTTGAACAGTGTTTCGACACCGCCTACCTGTTGCTCCATATTCGCAACAACACCAAGTGAAGACTTAATGATTACGCCGGCAGCGGTTCCTACAGCTGCCACAGCTCCAGTCATTGCCTTAGACACTATGGATAGTCCGCTTTTTCCGAGAGCGCTTAGTTTGCTAACGCCCTCATTAAAACCTTTTTCATTTATCTTGGTATCAAAATTCAAACGTCCGTCTGCCATACTATCATCCTTTCTGATAGCACGGCTCAACGGCTCACATGTGCTTTTAAATCTTAATATTTATTTCTCTTTTACATTCCCGACAGTTTAGATACACTCCACTACATTTGGCTGTATCCTCGTAAATCAATAACTTCTTACCGCAATAAGGACATCTGTACCATTTTCGTTCTGTCGGGATCTTAATCATATGCTTCATCACGCGAACATATCTCCAATCTCATAATCTGTCATTTTCCTGCGCTTCTTTTTCTTGAGAGCGACTGCCTCTTGAATCTTTTTCACTCTCTTGCGCTCGTCCTTATCCTTGATATCCCGGAGGTCTGTGTTCCGGTACAAAATGCGCTGTTTGATTTCTGTGTTGTCCGGAAGTCCGATGAACAGCGTCTGAAACTCCCACCAATGCATATATGGCACAGACTGCAGGTCGATTCCGTATGCTTCGCGGAATGCGCTGTAAATCCAAACCATATCCTCATCGAAAGAATACACTTGTTTTGGTGGAAGCATTGGCTCATCGGATTCTTCGCCATCCTGCCTCATTGCAAGAAAATCTCCCAGAGCCTCAATTGCCTCTTCCAAATCGTCCGGAATTCCATCTATATACCACTGCAATAATAGCCGGCACTTAATTTGCCACGGGACGTCCTCGTCTTCCACTAACTTCGTGAATCGTATCCATTCCCGAAAATCTGTCTCGACCTCATAGTCTTTCCCGTTTACGCATACCGCATCGGGAAACTTATCAATCAGAATGTTCATAGCATGCTACCTATTACCATTAGGATAATAACTAACATTTCCTTTATTGTGCTTCTTTCCATGCTGTTTATTGTAATTACGGTTCTGCTGCCTGTTCCCATGCTGCTGAACCATATAATCACTATATTTCTCATTCAGTTTAAGCGCCTCATCATTTTCGAACTTAAGAAGTGCATCTGTGGCATCGAGACATGAATTAAGGCTGGTTCTACCCTGGAACATCTCCTCGTGTGCTCCCTCTCCAATCACCCGGTCGAAAAAGTTAAAATAACACTGACACTGCGCGCGAATAATATCCGCTGTCTTTCCGGTTTTCGGTACTTGTGCTGCTTCATCAGCCATTAATTTCTTTGCTTCGTCCAGATTTTCTAAAAAATCAACATCGGTAAAATCAATCTCTGCTTCGAGATTTCCGTATTTAAAAAGGCTCATCGGCTCACTCTCCTATCTTTACTCTGCTGTAAATGTACATGTCTGCCAGTTGTCTGTCGTTGTGGCGGTACCCTTAACCTGTTCTCCATTAGCTTTCAGGCTACCCTTGTAGATCAAGGCATCGGTTCCATCTCCGGAAGAATCCGGAACAACACTCCAGTCACGTTTTCTGGCAACGCATGTATTTGGAGAGTCGGCTTTAACATCAAAAAGATCCACGCTCACAACAGTTACCTGTGCATCAGAACCAAGAAGCTCATCATCTGCAATCTCGGCAATTTTTGCCTGTACTGGATCGTTCGTGTAACGGTCAAATTCATACTCAACCGCCGGTGCATATCCGACCACATCTATTCTCTCGCTTTCCTCATCCACATAATGACGGCTATACTCTGAAGAGTTTTTGCTCTCTGACATATTTGTAAATCCTGTCATGCGAGTAAATGTCTTGCCATCTCCGGTCGCGTCCATAAACGCAACTTTTCTATGTCTTCCGACTAATTTCTTTTTTGTATCTGCTCCTGACATTTTGTACCTCCTACTTATAAATCAATCTGCAAATCATCTGATACCGCCCCAGATCTTCCTCTGTGCTAAATAAATAGCCGGACTGCAACACGTCTACCCGTATAGCATCGTGACCGTCCAGCTCCGGGAGGATATCGTCTAAATTGTTCTGTTCTGTCCATTCCGCAAAATCCTGATAAAAACCACTGTTGGCAATGCCTGTTCTGGCGTCACCATCATAAGCTTCTTTCGAAGTGAATGCGAACTGGAATTGTTTCAGGCAGCTCCCATCTACATATCTTTTATAAATAGGATCTGCCCCAATTGGGTCTATAGAATATTCCATTCCATTGCCAAGATAATCAATATTAATTTTCCGGTCATCAATATCCGGGTACGTCATAACATAATCCCGGATACTCTGGATAATCGGTTTCTTACCGTCCTGCAATCTGCTCTGCTCCTTTCAGAATAGCTTCCTTGTTGCTTGCCTTCATCTTTTCGAACCATCTCGCTTTAGACTTATGCTCGTAATACTGCCGGCGGGCGTAAGGTGTCAGGTACTCAATGGATCCAGAACCTATCACGGTTCCAAGTGTTGCTGACTTAATCGTCATACCTGTTCTCCTTGGCGTGAGCGGATTCATATATCTCAGGCATTCGGAATCGACAAACTCTTGAGCTTTCGAAAAATTCTCTGCTTTTGTCCGGGCAAATGACGGATTCCATTCAAGCCTCGCTTGGACAGAACCGTTCGCCGTTATCTCTGTGAATACGCTTCCTCTTGGAGTTGTAATGCTGAAATTTTTCTTTGATGCCATCTTAAGCGCCTCCTATTCTCCAATGCGGGAGCCCTCCGAAGCGGTTGTCTGACCAGGACAACACTTTACAGTGTCTCAATCGTACATCGGTGAGATCTGCTGGCTTTTCAATCTCCTTGTCACATTCTCCCAGGACAATATGATCATCAATCTGAATCGTCCAGCAATCTCCCGGATTATCTTTCTTCACATATTCCTCTGGCGGAAGATACTGATCTGCATTCTCCACATCTGCAGGAATACGAATCTTGTACACTTCTGCGCTGTTAAGCCCGGAATCTCCAACAGATGCCTTGTGATCCACGTACACATGTACATCTCTAATCACTGTTCTGTGCCAGGTGTCAAATGTGTTCTTTTTTCCGGGAATTCGGTTATAGATTGTAATCGTCGCATTTGTCAGCATGACAACACCCTACCTTTCTTGATAACCACCCGGTCGGAAGCAAATATGTAGATGCAGCTTCATACGCTTTCTTTCTGATCAGCTCTTCCATTGTCTGACCATCAGCCTGTTCTACCGCATATGATACACTGTAGCCATCGTTATTCTCAGACTTGACCGTACCTGCTTCCTGCTTCTTTTTACAGGAATAATACACGTCAGCCACAGCGCACACTGCATCTTTTACCACAGTATTGTCAACTGCAAAAATATCTCCTCTGACATAAGTCAGTTTCCTGATATAAGCTTCAGCCCTGCGCTCAGCAGATGGATATTCCCTTTCAGGAATATCCCCGCCATAGTGATCCGCATAATATGAATAATCTGCGTACATTTACTCCTACTCCCCTGCTTTAAGAATTGAGAACGGACATCTTTTGGTTTTATCTTTTGCAAGTGCATTGATTGGGTTTGGAATCTCCCAGCCAAGACGCATTACTGCACGAAGTGCAACCATGTCATTCTGCATCAGGTTGTATGCAATAGATCCATCTGTGTTCTGAACAACACCCTCAGTAAACAACTTAAATGTAATATCCTGTCTGATGGAATATACAAGCTGTGAGAAATCTCCGGAAATCATCAGTGCCTTAGTCTTATCAAATGACCCATTGTTTGGGAAGTTCATTGGAGAACCGTCCAGTGCATACTGTGTAGAACCCTGCATATCTGTTTTGAACAACGGATCACCGTTGGTATTTTTCAGCCCGCGAAGCTTCGCTCTCATGGAAATATCAGCCATGTGACCATTGACCATGTATCCGCAATTCTCAACTTTGGCAATCACACCGTCTTCTGCCATGATTTTGTCATACAGCGGATCCGCTGAGCCAAGTGTTACCACGGATCCAGCTTTTGTGGCTGTCGCAACAACATCGTCTCTCCAAGTAGACGGTTTATCGGTACCAAACAGTACAGCTCCATCAATCTTATTTCCAAATGCCTCTGTGACCCTTGGTTTTACTTCGCCCCAAATATCATAGTCTGAATCATCTAATACAGATTCTGGAATCGGTACAATTACCGCAATTTCCTCTGCAATGATAAATTTCTTATCCCATGCCTGCTTTGTTGTCTTTTTCTGTCCAGAATCGCCATTTACGAAATAGGCAATCGGCAGCATATCAAGAACTGGCATCTTGTATTGCTTGCTTGTCATATTTGCCAGCTTACGTCCCCTTGACAGTACTGCAGACTGCGCAATTGTACCCTGAATAATTTCTTTTGTTTCCTGGGTTGGAATCAGGGACTCTGCTCCGGTACGGTCGATAATATTCACATCGTCCTGGAACATTCTTAAATTCATTCTGTTTTTATTCATTTTATACCTCCATTATCTTCTTGCTGCAGCACGGATACGATCATTGATGGAAGCGTTCATATCTCCACCAGAACCCTCAGAAGTGTTCCCTGCAGATGTTGAAATACGATAACTGTTCGTACCACCTGCAAATCTTGGATTCTCCTTCAGGAATCTTTCTGCAGCTTTCTCAAATGTTGTCTTATCGTCTACAAGTTTCGATACCTTGAACATGACATAATCAAGATCTTCTGATTTCACACCTTTCCCAGATAAGAATTTTTCATTCTTCATCTGCTGCACCTCATTCAAAGCATCGTCACGCTCCTTCTGGAGCTTTGCAGCGTCTGGCTGATTGGCAGCACGTTCTACTTTGAAATTATTGATTGCCTGTGTGACCTCAGTTTCTGTCATTCCCTGCGTCCGAAAGAAATTTGCAAGTGCTGTTCTCTCTGAACGCTCTACTCTCGCGCTCGCAATCTCTTCCAGCTGTTCATAGGTATATGTTCCGGTATTATGCGCTCCGGATGCGCTCCCAGCGGATCCCTGACCGCCGTTTCCAGCCCCGGCATTTCCACCCTGTCCACCAGAGCCAGCTCCTGTGCCGTCTTCAAAGAGCTGTAAATTCATTCTGTATTTCATGCTTTTTACCTCCGTTTTGCCTCGACAGGCTCCCGAGCTTTTTTTGTCTTCACGTTTTGGACATAATAAAAACACCCTCTCGGGTGCTTGTTACTGAAATTCTATACAATTGTATTCCCGGTTGATATCTGTAAGTCCCAGGAACCATGAATCTATCAGAAGTTTTCCACCATCTGAAAGATTCTCCCATTCAATTACCATCATACCGCTGCCTGTATCTGCACGGATTCTGTCATCAGTCAGATCTCTTAACGAATTGATCAAACTGCATGTCAGAGCTGATACTGCCGCACATACCCGGTCGATACCGTTGGAATCTTTCCGGCAGGCATGACCAGACATGCTAATTTTTTTATCTTTTACTGTTACAGTTATCATGATACCTCCTAAAAATGCGTACAAAAATACCACCGGTCATATCGACTGGTGGTAACTACACAACTGCTTTTAACGCTTTGTTGTATTCAATTTCCAACTCATGTTTAAATTTTTCAATCTCCTCTGGCTTCATTCCCGGTTCTGCTGATGCACAAATGTCTGGGGTTTCTTCTGCCAATATTTCAGTTGCTCTCGGCTGTTCCGCATGCATTGCATCGTACTCATCAACTAATGCATCTTCAAGGATAATAGAAAACTCATATATATCTTCCGGAGTATTTTCAAGAAAATCCTTTATATAATTCATATATTTTTTAAAGACCTGCATCTGTCCATTCCTCCTTTTTATTTTTCCTTCGAACAATACTAACTATATCGCCGGAGTTTTTATTTTTTATAACTACAAGCTGTTTGCTTGGGCTGAACCAAATCATTTTCTCTTCTCCTTCAGAATAATTCGGCATAGTTTTTATTAGATCGAGCACATCTTCTTCGTGAATCACTTCATATCCTGGCTTATTTAATCTTGGTAATCGACTCAAAGCATGAACTGATAATTCTTCTCCTTGCTCTCTGAATCTATCATACGCCTGTTTAGACGTGTTCTTAAATTCTTCCGACCAATCTTTCTTGTTAATCTCAAGATGTGTGAAAAATCTATTCTGAAGCTTTTCCCACTGTTCACTATCATTATATTTCACCTGCCCGAACTTAGCAAGTGAACCAACAGAATCTCCAAGAACTTCTTTATATCTTTTATACTGAGCTACGTCTTTCGATGCGTTCTTAACCATTTCTGGGTGGAACATGAAATTCTGACTCTTGTTGTTCGTAGCAACCTTTCCACGCATATCCAAATAGATACGCTCACGCTCTTCCGTGAGACTCATCTTCCTGCAGAACCTGGAATACTCGTTGAGCTGTCCTTGATATTTCGCCTTGTGCAGAATGATTTCGTCCTGATCAGCGCCACCATACTGCAGTAATCGCACTTTCTCGCGTTGCGCTCTCATAGCTGTTTCCATCTGTCGTTGCCTCTGTTTAGCTTCATACAAGGTATATTCCTTACCATCAAATGTCTTAGGTTCTGCTTCTTCCTCATTCTTAGCATCCAGCCAATCATCAGACCAGTTGCGCTGTGAAATGCCAGGGAAGAACGGATAATAAGTATGATAACAGTTAGCTCCCAGAAGTCCGGTCACGGTACCTAGTCCACAGACTGAATACAATTGCTCCTTTGACCAGACACGCCCCTGCCATACTGCATGAGTCGGACGTGCTCCGGCGTGCCACTCAACCTCAAAATACTCGGTGCCAAGCTTCTGTGCGTTGTACTCAGATATCTTTCCGGTAATCTGACTGACTGCAGTCATGACCGCTCTTCTTGCAGCCACATCAACCCGGTTAGCTCTCCCGGAAGAATAATCAATCTGCCGAAGTCCGCTGTTGGTAAGTTGTGTCACAACTCTACGCAACACACTGTTATAATCAAATGCTCCGGTCACGATATCATAGCACGCTGCATCAAGGTATTTGGTATACACTTGAGAAAGTGGCGTCAATACCTTCTGACCATTGCCATAGTCCAGGTAGAAGCCAAGGGAGTTGGTCACATTCTCCAAATCACCAAAACTCTGGTCAATGATTGCTTCTGTAATCTGCTTGAGCTGTCCGTTCTCTTCGAATGGTATGTACTTAGCGTTGATCTGCTCGTATATCTCCTTATTCCGGACGTATTCCCAGTTGATCACCTTGTCGTATAACTCGAACATTTCCGGATAAGAAGCATTGAGCGCCTTTTTGATTTCTTTCTCAATATCCTCGGAGGAATATCCCAAAATCCGTAACCGGTTAATCTGCCAATCTGCAGTACTGGTTATTTCACCAGCTTTCACAATCCTCCGGACAATATCCTGCATGATACGCTCTTCCAAATCCTGATACCTGGAAGCAATCTTACTTGCAAGCTTATTCTTGTAATCATCTTTCATATTACTCCATCACCTGATTTTGCTCTGGGAGATTCTTAGCAGCATCTTCTTCTGATTCTCCATACCACTTAGCACGATACTCAGCTAGGCTCATGACACCCATACTGACATCTTGTCTGTCTCTGCTCCGCTCTGTCTCTTTGTCCTCAATAATTGAATCATCAAAGTCAATGGTGATTTCGCATTCAGGATTCAGTGTATTCCCCAGTATCATTCCCAGACGGATTATAATTTGAATCAACTGCCTCAGAGCATCTTCCAAAAGTATTTCATGCTTCTTAATCATTCGATACATATCTGAATTTTCCGAAATAATCTCTGTGGCTGTCTTAGCTCCAGTCGCCCCGAACTGATATCGGTCTGTACCAAATCCACATTTTAGCGACAGATAATTCAGATCATCATTGATTGCCTTGCTGTGCTGCTCTGCCCGGAGAGACATATCAATTTCTTTCAGAAGGCCTTCTCCATTTGCATCATCATCTGGCAGTGCATAAAATACACTGTCGCTTGGATCAAATGCTGGTGTACCATCTGCATTAGTCAGCATCTCCGGGCGTACAAAAATACGCTTTCTGCCAAGCTCGAATTCATTGCAGTATGAATCATACTCAATATCCAGCTTCTTGAGCGTATCAATTGCATTTGCGAAGATTGCAATACCCATCGGATTGTTTTCATCAGCATTGTTCGTAATGTTCAGCCTGTCAATCACGAACTGTGGCTCGCTGAATCCCGTTCTTACTTCTTTTGCAAGCTCCTTGAATGGTTTTAACTGTTTCCATTTTTTCTCAGGTAACTCCGTACCCTCCTGGCTTCCAGAATCACACCGTAACACTGTGTTTTTAATTACATATTCACCATTCTCTAAGAGATGCGACTGCAACTGGACATATTTCTTTCTCGCTATTGTGTGTGGAAAAGTGAAAATGCACTCCGTTACCTTGCCGTTGTTCCAACTGACTGGAAAAATGTTTGGTGCGTCCACATAATTGATGCTGATCTTTCCGGAAATCACTGTACCTTCCTCCGTGATTTCAGCGTTGTCCAAATACGGGATATATGCGACCGTCCCGGTGAATGCTTTCCGTTCCTGGTAATCGTTTCCCATAACAAGAAAACGGTTATCATCAAGGATCTGATGCACAAAATTATGCGTAGCCTCATCGTCCAGAGTAATTGTAACCCTTTCATTGAGCAGGAGATCAGCAATATCTTCACTCAGTTTCTTTGCCATTCCCATACTTTTTCTCCAGCAGCGCTTATATGTTCCACGTCCGCCATACACCTTGTAAAAAGAGAAATTTCTGACATTTCCTTCATACCAGGACACCCACTCTGCTATCTTCCGGTAAAATGATGCATCTACCGTATCGATTCCAGCTTTTTTGAAATAATTAAAGATATTCATCGTCCTCTACCTCCTTCCTGCTAATATCGCATACATCTATTTCTTCCGTTTCGTCTTTCGGCAACCAATATTTCAACCTCTTCCAAGCTCCCATAACACAATATCGGATTGCGTCCATGCAGTGATCATCTTCTTTTACAGGTACTTCCTTACCTTTTTCAATGGATTTCTTGTCGTACTCATAAGTACCGAACTCACTTACCGCATATTCCTGTTTGGGCGCTATGCTCATAATGTCAAAACTCAGCACCTTCTGCACACGGCTGATTCCAAGTGCCACATCATTTTCAGCATCTCTTAGAAATACCTGATAATCCAGGCTCACTGCTCTGGTCGCCCGTTTGATTTCCTCCGCAAGCCCTTTTGCAGATGGATCAAGGAAAATATAAAAGACCCGGTTGTCATACTGCTCATGCAATTCATTCATGAACTCAACCAAGTCTTGCGCATATTCTGATGGGCTCTTCTGTTTGCCTGTCTCCCGACCGCTGTGATAATATTCACCCAGACCAGGAAACTTCTTTCTGTAGCTGTCTAACCCAAACGCCTGGAATGTCGTCGCATTCTGCTGTCCATAGTCGCCGCCAATATAAATTCTGTCATATCTTCTGTTCGGATCAGGCTTCTGTCTGTGCCGGTCTCCAAACATGTAATAGATAAGCTCATCTACACCAACTGCCTGTCCAAGCCATACCCAACGGTACATCTTTTCATCTGCCCGCTTCATAGCTTCTGCAGAATCAACCAGCGCCTGTCCAAGCCAGCTGACCGGAACATCTCTGTAATCCGTGTGGATATGAATACAATCCTCACGTTTCTCCATCTTCTTGCACCACTGATTGATTGGTGCATTTGGATTCTTCGGAGGATTATACAAATAAATCATTTGGAATCCACTACTGTTACCTCGGACAAATGTCGCTTCGATATTGCTCAGCTCATCCTCGCCTTCGCCATCGTCGAAGAACTCCGTCAGCTCATCCAGCACTACCAGCTTGATTGGCTTATCCTCATCAATAATACCTTTCGTATCGTCGATGCCGTCTGATCCAGAGAAGTAAATGGTCGTACCGTATTTTTTGTAAGTGATTTCCATCGGGGATTTCATGATCGTGAATTTGTTCTTCGAAATTCCCAACCGGTTAATCCCTCGGATCATTTCTTTGTACACCGTCTTCCGGAGCTTGTTATGATGCTTGCGAAGAACTACTGCAGAACCATGCGGATCTGATACAATCTGGTAATCGGTTCGAATAGCAGCATAACTGGATTTCGTTCCGGCACGCCCGGAAGTCAGGATAATGTGTTTAACTGCCCTGTTGTTGAATATCGGCAGGTACTTCGGTATCACTATGTCTGATATCTTCACCTGTTGGCGCGTCGTTGACAATCACCACACCGTCCTCTCCATCATCATTTCCGCCAGATTTTAACCTGTCTGTATTAGCCTTAATTTGCTCGATTCTAGCTCTCTGTTCTTCTGTAGCAAGGTCCCAGTTCTTATGCAGCAGATCCTCATACCGGTTAATCATTCCCTCAAGAGTCTTCTGAGCTCTCGCTTGAGCCGCTAAGAAGTTCGCCTGTTTATCCCAAGCCTGCTGTACATCATATCCGGTAGTTTCACTTCCATCCAAGGTCATTTCCTTAATTTTGTCATTCTGATCACGGACATACATGATCTTCTGCGCCCGGATAATAGCAGCATAAGCAATCTGTATCTGATCCCACAGGACATCTAACGGATCTTCCGGCATCCCCCGAATAATGGATAATGTTTCCTCCGGAAGGTGCTTGGAAAAGAACCCGAACTTCTCAGCATGTTTATTTCCCGGTGGACCTGTTGCATTCTTGTTCCCTGGCTGTCCTCCCCGTTTTCTTTTTACGGGTACAACAGAGGGTGCACCCTCAACCTTAGAAGGTGCACCCCGTTCTTTCTTGAGCTTTGACCAGCTGTAACGCTTGATCCAGCTCTTTATTGTATTCAGACTGGTGTCGTACTTCTCAGACAATTTCTTCGGAGAGACACCGGATAAGTAATCATTTTTTATCTGCTCCTTTACATCTGACACGTCACCACCTCTCTCTTTCCTGTTTTATTACATCAAAAAAGCACCCCGGAGGGTGCCCTTGCTTCTAATTGTTTTTATCATCACTTATAATTTTTGAAATATCTCTTCCAATTTTTCTTTGTTGTTCTGCTAGTATCGCTAATATTTTCCCCTGTAACTCCGTATCTGTAGTTTTATCTGTGATCTCAATAACATCCCAATCATCATTATCAATTGCAATCGCCTTCTCGTATCCTCTACATTTTTTCAAGAAATCTAGAATCACTTTTACAATCTCTTTAAAAGTAAGAATACTTCCTATAATTTGTATTCCATGTTCCATATTTCTAAACACAACTTGTATTAAATCTGGAGGCACTGCTGCTGGCATACATTCAAACTTTACTACCGTTTCACAATTTCCAAGTCTATACATATCCTTTGTGAAATCCATAATATCTTTTAAATCTATTTGGACATCTTTACCGCTATAATTATTAGTATTAATACAAATCTCTATATTCATTTTTCTACCTCCTCTATACATACAAAAACCTACCCTCATAATATCCCAAAATCCGACATTATGCAACAAAAGAACGGCCTGTTGCCAAGCCGTTCCTTCTAGGTTTTGTATGTACTTCTTGAGGAAGTGAACTCAATGTGGAAAACTGTCTTTTCACTAAGTTCAGTTTATACTCTAGCACTTTTTAAGCGAACATTGCCGAACATTTATTCTAATTTTTCTAAAAATCTGTTATGTCGCATCCGACAATTATCCTCTGTGTACTTAATCCTCCTCTTCGGGAATTTCTGGTTCATCTTCAATGCTACTTGATACCAGGTCAGGTCATCGATGTAATACAGCCGAAATATAATCCTCAGCTCGCTCTTCGGTATCGTCTCTATGTACTCCTCTGCCTGGTTCGTAAGCTCCAACAGCTCCGCTTCCAAAGCCGTCAGCCTGTCATTTCGTTTCTTCAACAACTTCTGCTTTAGTGCAATAGCTGCTGTCGGTCTGCCCGTGATCTTGACTGTTCCGAGTGGCTTCTTTCCTCGCTTACCTCTAGTCACAGAGTCCGTGACAATCATGTTCTCCAGCTTTGCTAGTTCTCTCTCGTTCTCATGAATCCGTCTCCTCAGATCTTTTATTTCTTCCTTCATCTCCACGTACTGGATCAGAACATTCTTGTCCACGTCCTATCTCCTCCCCCTGTATCAATCTTGTTCCTCTTCGCCTTCTGCCTTGCCAGATATCCCAATATGCTGTAGCATGCCGGTGTCCGGAAGCGTCTGCTTGCTTCTTCCGTTGGTGGCTTTTCTGCCATCTGGTCACGACCTGATATAGCATCGAGGCGCTGGTCTTTACTGATGTGCATTAGCATCATCTCCTTTTGCTTTCATAGCTTTTTCCACTCTACCAAGAAGTTCTTTCGCCTCTATCACGTCCGGATCTGTTTCCTCCAAGTAGAATTTATCGCAATTATCAATAAGTTTTTTTAGGATTTTATATATTAATTTAATGAGCATCGTCCTCAACTCCTTCGTCGTTTTGTGATTCTCCTCTCAAAATATTCCTCACATCAACCAGAGCCTGACTATATCCGTTTGATTCCCATGTTTTCTTAAGCTCGTAATCTACAAGCTCTTGCCTTTGTTTCTCCTTAAATGCTTTTACATCAACATCTCTTCTTTCAACCATTGAACGTTCCAGTTCCACCAAACGCTCTATAAGCTCTGTATTATTCATTTATCTCAGCTCCTCCTTATTTCTTAGTCAACCTCGCTCCTGCCACTGCCTTATCGCACACTTCCACATCACAACCACGTTCCCTACCGGTATGGATACAGTAATCACAACCACCTGCATCACTGTGGCGATACTGGCATGTCCTGCATTTATGACGGTCAGAGTTATCTCCGGACTTAATCATTTCCGCCTTTACCGGATTCTTTAGCTCTTTCCTGATAGGTCCTGATAAGCCGTTGACTGTTCCAAGTGGAATTCCTGTGCGCTCAGCAATCTCCTTATTCTTCAAGCCTTTCTTGATCAACGGACGAATGATCTTACTTTTTTCTTCCCTGCTCATCTTCCCCGGAGCTGCTACCGTTTCTTTTTCCAGTTTCTTCTCCGGTTGGTCTGGGGGGGGAGAGCTGTTCGTCCCCTTCAGCATCGTTCTCATTCTGATCAGGCTCAACCATATCCTGTACAGCCTGTTCAAACTCCGGATTTGGTACTGCAGGAACATCTACCAAATACTTAGCTTCTTTCGGCAAACAATCTTCTATCCTTTCTGCCGATATACTCTTGTCATCATATTCATTCAGCACAAGAACCTTTCGCCCCTTCATGAAATACTTAAGTGCTTCTTTTAAGCTCATTTCTGTATACATTTACTTCTCTCCTCTCTGACTCTTGGATATTTCTCTCAGAACACATACCAACAGATCTTCTGCAAATTCTGACTGATAATGTTTCCGAAGCATATCCACCTCTTGTATCATTTCTTCACATTCCGCATCAGTTACTTTTCTTGCACTATACTTCCTGTACAACATCCAGGCATCTACGAACAATTTATACACTTCCCGGAATGCCATTACTTTTACTACTTTCATCGCAGCTCCTCTATCCGGATATAGATACCAGGCTTCTCCGCCCAGAACTTTTCAGTAATCTCAGACGCCACCAGTGCATCGTCCTTCCAAAAGCCTACCAACGTCATGCAGTCTTTTAACATCTTCTGCAGATTGTCTGTGTCTGGCTTTGTGATCCTGTATTCTCCGTCCTTATGATTTTTCTTCGGAAAGCACCACTTTGTAATCAACCTCACGCCTGTTCTGTACGGTTCCATGATACGATACTTGTATAGGTTGCCAATCAATTTCTCCTTAGCAGCTTTCAATTCCGGCGGATCGTAGAACACGGGTCTGCCATTCACGATTGTGACCTTGTGTTCCTGGTGTGTTACTGTTGGCGGTTCCATTGCCATAAAAAACTCTGTCATTTTATTTGCTTCACCTCTTTAAAGTGTTAAATCTTTTTCTTCATCCCTGAACCCTGATCTGTGCTGGGTGGGCTCCCGCCTGTGTGTGGGGGCGTACTTCAATCGCCCCACACTTTAAAGGGGGTGCCCGCACATTCCCATTCCCGATATAGATATATACGTAGTATATATAGGTGCCGGGAGGGAATGTTCCCACCACCTAAAAACTAGAAAATGGGAAGAAAATCGGGAAGATTCCCACTACCTTGATTTTTTAGAAACTGGGAATGTTCCCACCACCTAAAAATTTATGGTAACGGGATAATCCTTTTTGTCTCTTTGTCTGTCGTATACCCATACTTTTTTAATGAGTTCCAAAGCGTTTTTTCTGCCGGATATTTCTCTCCAACTGCTTCCGAACTGCTCTTGATCTGCTCGTATAACTCCTTCACAGTTGGGTATGTATCATGATGTTCGAACTTAAAACTTTCGATTGCCATGTCTACTTTTGCCTGCTTGTTCTTCCTCTGAGACTCGCCCTGTTTCTTTCTTGCTTCCAGTCCTTTTTTCCAGTTCGGCTTTTCATCTTCTGGCTGAATATCGTCCAGTACACCCGACTGATCCGTATGGTGTATCGGATAATCGAACCACAAATTGACTGGCTTGAACTTCGGGAACTCACGCAACGTTCCATCGATTCTCCATGCTGTCTTCGTGTTCGCCACCGCCAGATCTGCGTCTATGTGTTCCTGCAGCTCTCTCATCTGCATCGGTGACAGATGCTCCTTACAGTAGCTCATCATCTGTACCTGGCTGCATAAATCATCCTGTGACAGGTCGTCTTCCCATTCAAAATGACTGTCCAAATATCGCTGGCATGCAGCGCATACCGTCTTATTCTGTTCCTGTTTTCGCAAATCATCGGTCACGTCAAGCTCAATCAGATCAAGCATAGCATCCGGATCTCTGGCAAATACACCGGAACCAGATGCACGGTCCATAGAACGTTTTCCGCCCTGGCTTCCTTTGCTGTGATGATGGCAGTAGATGACTGCACAACCTAATTCTGTACATACCTTATCGAACTGATTACAGAAATTAGCCATCTGATCAGCACTGTTCTCATCACCAGTAATGACCTTGTAAATAGGATCTATAATGATAGCCATATAATTCTTTTTTGCGGCTCGTCTGATCAGCTTCGGTGCAAGCTTGTCCATCGGTATCGACTTACCTCTCAGATTCCAGATATCGATATTGGAAAGATTTCTCGCTGACCAGCCTAATGCTTCATATACGTCCTTGAATCTATGTAAACAGGACGCTCTGTCCAATTCCAGATTCACATATAATACCCGTCCCTGACTGCAGTTCCAACTGAACCATCTGCGCCCCTCTGCAATGGCAATACAAAGCTCTATCAGCGCAAATGACTTACCAGCTTTAGACGGACCGGCAATCAGCATCTTATGTCCCTGTCTCAATACGTTCTCAATAAGTGGCGGTGCAAGCTCCGGCAAATCGTTCCAAACATTCTCAAGAGACTCTGTATCTGGCAGATCATCATTCACGGATTCTATCCACTCATACCACTCCTGCCAGCTGTTTTTTCCAATATTCGTGTCAATAATATACTGCTTTTTTCCTGCACGCATCACTCCCGGAAGTCTTGACAGTCGTGACGGATTCTTATTTTGAGTGTCAATAATCAAACCGTTTTTCTTACAGATATCATACAGATACTCCACACGTTTTTGATATTCTTTATAATCTGTAGCTTCCACACGAACGATAGCATGCAAGCTTTTCTTGCCGGAAAAAACCAGGCATGCGACCGGAAGCTCCAGCTCCCGGATAATTGCATTCTGCTGTTCCAGATCCATGGCATCAGACTCTACCAATGCATAACGGAATTCTGTTACATTTTCACCCTTGCAGCCTTTTCCATCCAATGGGTTAAACCGGATCCATGCTCCTGCTTCTTCCTTATAATCACCAAGTACCGCACCTACATCACCATTACATCCGTTTAACGCTTCAATCAACTGACCTGCAGTACGGTCCCAACAACCTTTCTGTGGCAAATACTTTGTACCTTTCTCGTCAGTTCTCTCCCAGCTTCCAGTTACATATCCTACATTCTCGCTAGGGTCGAATAATGTTTCCAGATACCTGATGATTTCATTTACTGGATTCCAATTTCTCGGCTCATGGATTTCCTTTCCTTCGACCCATGAACAGTCTACTACAACACCCTCTGCACTGATTTCATCATCCCAGCCAAGCTCATAAGCTGTATATGACGGCTTCCAACCGTGATCCATAGCAAGCTGGACAATCGTTCCAGCCGTGACCGGAGAATTTGAACCATGGAAAGTATTCCATTTTTTCTCACATTCCCCGGCATGATACCGATGGTCATTCTTACTCCAGGCATCCCATACCTCTACGGAATACCCTTCATGTTTCAATGCCATTCCCACATTGACCCAGTCCTGGTAATCAAGCTCTGATGGATTCAGATATTCAATTATTTCCTGCAAATCTGTATGTTGCTCCATATTTTATCCTCTATATTCTGCCGGATTAATACCATTTGGTACTCTCCAGCCATTACCAGCTATTCTGTCAATCATGTTCTTTGCTGTTTCGAACTGCCAAGTCCCTACATGCTGGAATCCTCTGCTTTCCAGGAAGCGTATCTGCTTTGGTGTTGTAAGCCCTTCTCGTCTACGCTTATCCAATCGATCTAAGATTTTTGACGCTTTTCCTGCATTTTCAATTGCATCAGGAAGGATTCCCAGCTTCTCAAGTGTCTGCTTCTGCTTATCAGAAGGCGGTGCCATTTCCCAGCCAAAAGCCGGCACGTACCCAGAGAGATCTTCCGCTTGAATACTCATTTCGAACTGCAATGGATCCACCAACTTTTTCTTGCGCCGTTTCATTTCTGAGAGCTGTTTTGCAAGCGCTTCTTCTCTCTGAGCGACCACATCCTCTGATGCTGTTCTTTCTGCTTCTTCGATATCCATAATGCAGCCGGCATCTTTTTCCATATTTTCTGTCATTTTCTGCGCTACTTCTGCACTTTCGCAGATTAATGACGCTGGGTGACAAAGTTCATGACGTTCTGTGTGCCATAAGAAATCCAATAATAACAAGTGGTCCTTATTCGTTTCCGGAGACAATCTGGTTCCGCGTCCCACCATCTGACAATACAAGCTTCTGACTTTTGTAGGTCTTAATACCACAATGCAGTCTACGCTCGGACAATCCCAGCCTTCTGTAAGAAGCATCGAATTACACAGGACATTGTACTGGTCTTTATCGAATGCCTCTAAGATCTCAGCACGATCTTTACTGTCTCCATTTACCTCTGCAGCACGAAACCCATGGTTATTCAAGATATCCCGGAACTTCTGACTGGTCTTTACAAGCGGAAGAAAAACAACTGTCTTCTTATCACTGCAGTATTTCTCCATTTCTTCTGCAATGCTCTCCAAATATGGATCTAATGCTGTAGCAATATCACCGCTCTTAAAATCTCCTGCCTGGACTCCTACTGCAGACATATCAATCTTAAGTGGAATCGTTACCGCCTTGATCGGGGATAGATATCCCTCTTTGATAGCTCTTGGTAACGTATACTCGTAAGCCAAACTTTCAAACACAGTACCAAGATTCTGCATATCGCCACGATCCGGTGTGGCTGTTACTCCCAGCACCTCGGCATCCGGAAAGTGTCTCAATACTTTCTGATAACTTTCTGAAATACAATGGTGCGCTTCGTCGATAATAATTGTATTAAAATAATTGTTCGGGAACTGATTCAGTCGCTTTTCTCGCATCATGCTCTGTACGGACCCTACTACGATCCGGAACCAACTACCGATACAAGTCTGCTCTGCCTTTTCAGTTGCACAGCCAAGTCCTGTTGATTTACCGATCTTATCTGCCGCCTGATCAAGCAGCTCGCCTCTGTGTGCCAATATCAAGACACGGCTTCCTCCCTTAACACATTCTTCCGCAACTTTTGCGAAGACAATGGTCTTTCCGCATCCAGTCGGCAACACAAGCAGAGTTTTTTTAATGCCATTTTCCCACTCAGAAAAAATGGCATCTTTTGCTTGCTGTTGATATGGTCTAAGTTCCATTAGAATGATCCTGCCTTATATTCTTTCTTTGCTTTCGGGAGGAACTTCTTCACATGGTTATACTTCTTGGTAGGATCCTTGCGATCTGCACGCTGTTCAATAATTGCACGCCCTGTGGCTCTCGGAACAATGTTCCAGTTCATCTTCACTTTACCATTGACTTCTTCTGCCCCAATGGATAAGAAGAACTCAGCAAGCTTCCACTGCATGCGGTCATACAGCAACAGGCTCTCATTCATAAGACACACTCCCTCCGGTGTCTCCACTTTTACTTTCAACTCTGCTCTTGGACACGCTGGTGCTTTATCACTACCCTCGAAACGTCCACGCTCAAAGCTCTCAATCGTGAAATCATATTCTCCTTCCGGGAGGAGCACATAATCCGCTCCTTTATCAACTTCATCATCCCAGCCTAACTCTCTTCCTTTTACTTCATCACTCATTTACATTTACCTCCTATTTATCGAACGGAACTTCATAACTGCTCCGTATTGTCTTGATTACATCTAATACCTGTGGCCACGCTCCAATCAGGCAGCCTTCCACAAACTCTTGGGGCAGATTCTGAAAAGGCGTCCCTCTTGGGAAAAATCCTCTCTGATACACAGCTTCCATAAGTTCCTCCTCCGAAACCAAATTCGGATACATTAAATTTCTCAATGCTTTTGGAATATAATCCGCGATATGGAATGCAGAATCTTCAACTTTAGGTTCTTTCTTGGTTTCTTCAATTTTTTCTCCGGTGTCAAAATCAACCTTTTCATCTGTGTCTTTTGGAATATTCATGAAGTCATTATTTTTAGCTGGCTTCTGAATCTCAATCTGCTGTTTCCCTTCTTTTACCGGTTCAGGCGCTACGGTGTTCGTGCCTCCAATGATGTCTGCAATTACAGAGTAATCAAACTCACATTCTTCTGGTAATCCGTACCGGTTCTTAGCATCCCAACATGGGTGATGCTGTGTGTACATGGTACGTTTTCCACCTTGTCCCTTATGCTTCTTACCGTCTTTCCCCACAGCAATAGAAAATGTTTTGTAATTCGCAAAGAGCAGCATATCTGCCCATTCCTTCACCAATGGGGAAGTCTGGGACTGTGTCTTTTTCCCAAGCTTCAGCTCCCAACGGTCATAAGCTCCAAGTTCATCAGGCTGTTCGAATTTCCGAAGCTGCGCATGTGCTGTCAACACTACATTGATGCCAATCTCAATTAAATCGGACAGCTTATTTAAGAACCGTCCGAACTCTTCTTTGGTGTAGACGTATCCGTTACCATAGCCAAAGTCTTCAATTCCTTTCTTATTGTGAACAGCACAGATATGTTCCACACAAAGCAATTCCGCCCAGTCAACGGTATCGATTACTAATGTTCTACACTCATTTGTATGCGTCTTAATGTATTCGATTTCATCAAAGAGCATGTTCCAACTGGTAGGACGTGGCAGTCTTGCCACATCCATATCGTTAGTACTTCCTTCTGTATCAATAAATACTACTCCTGGAAACCTTGCTGCAAACGTAGATTTACCAATTCCTTCTGGACCATAAATCACAACTTTTTTCGCTTTCTGAATCTTTCCTTTTGTTATCTCCATTAAAATACACCTGCTTTCCATGTCGGAGCTGTCTGAGGTTCGGGATCCATATTACCGGATTCTTCACTTTTGACATATCCGTCCTCAATAATGATACTGCATTCGTCTCCGGTGCTGACTCTCGTAGCAATTGCCTGGAGTCCTTCCTGTTCCAGCCACTGACCAAACTCATGCAGGGTATCAAGATCCATCTGTTCAAGCTTGTCCAGTAATACAAAACCGCATTTCGGATTCAGCTTCCGGACAATCGCTGTGGATACTTTAAGTCTGTCAGAACCGGACATGTTATCCCACTGCTGTCCCTTGTACACCAGCTCACCGTCTTTTACAGACAGCTCTGGAAGTGGCAGGTCAGCAGTATTTAAAAGATTCGTTTTTTCATCCCGTACTGATTCAATCTTCTTTGTCAGTTCTGTATACTGATCCTGATACGTTCTGGAATCCTCTTCCGCTTTGTCCTTGTCCAGATTGGCTCTGACTTTGCGATTGATCTCTTCGATATTGGCAATACTTTCTTCCAGTTCTGCTGTTGATTCGTCCTGTAATCCCTCCGCTGATGTTAATGCAATCTGCAAATTATTCTGAGCTTCTTTCAGCTCACTTTCTTTTTTCTCAAGCTGTTCTCTCATCGCATAAACTTCTTGATTGAGAAATAATACAGATTGTTTGAAATGATCTGCACGCTCACGTTTCTTCTGATTTTCTCCGTTTCTTGCTAGAATCTCCTGCTGCTGTTTAATCAGATCAGATGGAGACACCAGATCTTTCGGAGCATCCGGATAATACGGCTGTTCTTTTGCAAACTTTGCTTTCTGATCAGCTGTACGTCCTACATACAATCTTTCATTATAAAGTTCTTTTTCCTGTTGCTCTAAAGCTGTCAGCTGATCACCTACACCGATAATCTTCAACAATGTCTGTGCTTTTTCTTTTCCAGATGATTCCATAAACTTCGGAAGATCCAGCGCCAGCTGTTCCACGAAATCATTAAGCAGCTGCTGTCCGCCTTTGTTTCCGTTCGGATCCGTTACTTTTAAGCTGCTATTTTTTCCTTTGCGCTCTACAACCAATCCATTGCTCATAACAATATGTAAGTTTGGCGGAACTACGGAACCATTCCTGGTCGCCTCAGACGGCTTATACCTGTCTCCGCCAAGCGCCCATGCAATGGAATCCAGTACAGAAGTCTTTCCCTGATTGTTATTTCCACCGACAATGGTAAGTCCATTCTTGGTCGGCTCAATCTTCACAGCCTTGATACGCTTTACATTCTCAATTTCAAGCTTGTTGATTTTAATACTATCTGCCATTATCACTGCCTCCTTCAAATATAATATCAGTCAATGCATCGAACATTCTTGCCCGTCTCATCTTCTTTTCTGGAAGCAACTCCACCCCTGTCAGATGATTCCTCATCTTACTTACCATTACAGCAGTTATATTAGCGGCTTTCATATTTCCTTCTGGTGACAGTCCTGCTGCCTTCATTGCCTCAGAATGTGCGACCATAACTACATTTTCCAGTTCAGACAACTGGATTTTTACTTCTACGTCTCTAATTGCCATTTGACTTATTTCTCCTATTTTCTTATAATATAATTGACTTATTTCTTGAGCGCTTAAAGCTTGCCGGCTTTTATGAGCGCTCTTTTTTATATAATCTGCCCGATCACGTCTCTGATCAGTGCTGTTCCGGAATCCATTGCAACATTGGCAATCTTCTGATTCCCGCTTGCAAACTTCGCATACACCAGCTCTCGGTCTTCCCGGTACTCCAGTTCTACCAGATCAGCCAGATTACGAGTCGCCTGAAGAGCAGGTAACAAAAGGTCCAGAATCTTCTGCTTATCCTCCATATCCTCACCACCTTCCTACACATATCCGTAAGCCCGTCTCCATTCCTGGTACTCGTCCTCCAGGTCAGCTGCCTCAATAACCTCATGGAGCATCTTGAACTTTTCATACTCGATTTGATGTCCAATCTGGTCAAATGGAATGGCTTCACACACCTTGCACTGCTCCGCACTATGCCGGAATAAGATTTCTTTTAAGCTTGCTGTATCAGCCATGTGATCACCTCCTGCATTTTCAGAACCTTTATGGAGATCATCACGAACATTATCATTGTTGCAATGTCTCCCAGGATCACCAACACGAATAACGTGTCCACAATCCTCTTCATTGTCCATCTTTTCTTCATGTCTAATATCCCATGACCAGCCAATGAAGAAACATAGCCATCGGCAGTCCGTTCATCAGCAGTCCTACCACTATCCAGTCTCTAACTCTCATGGGCTTGTCCTCCTTTCTACCGCCTAAGCGGTTTTCTCCTTTAAGTCCTTTAATCTCCCAACAATGAAATCCGAGAAGTTCCGGACAATCCGGCTCACTTCTTCCGGGGTCTTATCCCGGTACGCATCGTCTGAGATATGGCAGGTACAGCCATTGTTGGTCATTGTCTCTACAATCATCTTCCTGCCCTCCTGTGTTTCTTATTTCATGTTATGTGGTACGGTTTGTACTTGTTGCTGTTCTTTGGTATAATCTTCCTAACAAATGATGAAAGGAATTACTTCTATGAATACAGATTTTGATAAGATCTATCTCACGCACAAAGAGATTTTCCTGCTCTTTAAAATGCGCTTCAATCCGAATACTCCTCAGGAATCTTTAGGTGAAAGTTTTAAAACATTCCGTGAATATGATCTGATTCGCTTTAATTTTCAAGAAACTGAAAATGCATATTCACCTAAAAAATATGATGGAACAGTGCGCTTATCTGACACCTATTACAAATACTGTATTCACACCAGACGCAATCGTTTCTATCGATATTTAACTCCGATTATTGTCGCGTTTCTAACAAGCATAGCAACAAACTTGTTAAAAGAGCTGTGGCTACCGGTAATATTAAATTGGCTACAGGATCTTTTTTAATGGCAGGCCATACAATGTTTTTAAGTGCCCAGCCGACTCCTGCGGTAATTAGTATTAACCCCATAATTACTACATATTTCATTTTGTTCCACCTCCCGCATCACTATCACCTTTTTCAATAATTATTTTTATCGGTAACTCATTTGACACAAGGCATGTTCCTGTAAAATTAACACTTATCAAACCAAACACTGCCAATATCTGCATTAATCTGACACTAACTTCTGTTGGTAAACAACGTAACCCAACAGTCGTAAGAACTACTGGTGTAAAAACAAGTATCCAGCCAATTATCTTTCTCAGTTTCATCTACTCACCTTCCTGTTTCTTCATGCCAATGCGAATCGCACAATCCTTTATTTTAACTACTGTTGTTATCGGTGCTTCTCCTATATACTGACTAATCTGCTCCACGGTATCTCTCATGCATTTTCCGCATATCGGACAGTAATTTGCTTGTGCGGGTAATTCCGCAAAACATACTGGACATAACCGCTTCATTTCGTCCACCTCTCTTCTATTGCATCTTTCCTCAATCTCTCCTATACTTTAGATACAGGCACTGCCATGCCGAGTATTTATGAAAGGAGCGCGTTTTATGGATTTACCAACTTTAATTAATACTATTCTTTGCATTCTCTCATTCATTTTGGCAGTAATTTCTATCATAACTGTCGTTATAACACTCCGCCAAAACTCAAAAATGATTGAAAATTCCACCAGACCGTATATTTCTATCTCTTTTCACCCGCTATTTAGTCTCGACTATTTGATACTAAAAAACTTCGGAAATTCCACTGCCAAGATTATTTCACTTGAAACCAACGTGGATTTTCGTATATGCTTTGATGACGATTTTCATTTGCCATTTTCTCATGCTGCTGGCACTTATCTCCATCCTGGTGAACGAATTCTTTCGGCAATCGATGAGGCATATAAATTATGTAAGAAATATGATTTTCTTATATTTGACATAACATATGAAGCATCTGGAAAGCTCTATAAAGAGCATATAGAAATTAATCTGAATTCATATGCTGATCATGCCACTATCCGTCCAACTGTAAACCAGGAAAATGCTCAACAAGTAATAGCAAAAACTTTGCAGGATATCTCTGACATTTTAATGTAATGTAGTTGTGTATGCGATATCCTTCGCAAGCTCCAAAATATCTTTTATGATTTCGCAAGTAAAACAGTTTTCTGGTAACTCATTTTTTATGGCCGCTAATGCCTCTTTTGCGGCCGTTTTTCTTTTATCGTTTTCAAGTGTCGTCCCGCTAATGGTATACACTGTTCTTCCAACTTCATTCATCTCTTTCACCTCTCTTTCTCTATTTTAGTTGCATTTTATTCAACTTTTATTTTAAAAAAATATCATCTCGTTCTGTTTGAGATAAATTCAAAACATTTGATAACGATACTATTTCCGAAGCCGTGAATTCGCCCACTCCCTTAAGTCGATTGTATAATGTTTCTCTCAAAATACCTGATTTTTCAGCAACTGCTTTTACTGTCATTCCGCTATCTGTTATTTTATCCTTTAGCATCTTTATATCCGGCATTTTATCCACTCCTTTCTAGTTGCATTTAATTCAACTACCTCTTTTATATCACTTTGTTGCATTTCTGTCAACCTATTTGCACAAAAATGTTGAATTATTTTCAATCATATGCTATTGTAGGATTATGAAATGAGGTGAATGAATGTTACAACTGTATAAAAATATAAAATCAAGAAGAATTGAATTAAATATGACTCAATCCGATTTGGCTTCTAAAATGGGTTATGCCGATAAAAGTATGATTGCTAAAATCGAGAAAGGCGTCATAGATCTTCCTCAATCTAAAATTATTGCATTTGCAAAAGTTTTAAATACCGCTCCTGGTATATTAATGGGACTTGATGGAACCTCAGTTGATCAATCAAGTTTATCTGAAGGTATCAAAATTAAAATATATGGTCGAGTTGCTGCAGGCATTCCGCTGGAGGCAATTGAAGATGTTATCGACGAAGAAGAGATTCCGGAAGAACTGGCACGGACCGGTGAATTCTTCGGACTCCGGATTAGCGGTGATTCTATGGAGCCGGATATTCATAACGGAGATACTGTAATTGTAAAAAGACAGGATGATGCGGAATCCGACGAGATTGTAATTGCTCTTGTGAACGGGAATGATGGAGTGTGTAAGAGACTAAAGAAGTATGCAGACAGTATTGCTCTTATCTCATTAAATCCTAATTATGAACCGATGTATTTTAATCAGGAAGAAATTGAAGAAAAGCCTGTGAAGATTATTGGAAAAGTTGTAGAGTTGAGACGGAAATTTTAAACGGATATAATCACACAATATTCGAGGAAATTATATGGCATCATACATATTAAACAAATATAAAAAGACTATTTATTGCACCAACTGTGGACATAAAATTGATACTACTTATATCTTTTGCAATAAATGCGGACATAGAGTATCTGAAACACCTCTAAAAAAAGACGTGTTAAATCAGTTCATGGTCGAATGTAATGCTCAATTGGCCCACGATGAAGAAATGAGTCAATACAAAGAACATGATAGAGATTGATATAACCGCGAAAGCGTTTATATATAATTCAACAATAAAATAAAAAAAATATTTGTTATTTTATCCAATATTTTTTGTAAAATCGTCAATATAGTTATTGACATCCGGAGTTTTTAATGCTATGCTTTAAACACTTCAAAAGAGAATATTTTCTATTTTGAAGCATATAATATTATGGAACGTACTCCGGTGTCCTTCGGGCCCGGGGTCTTTTTATTTCACGGAGGTATTTATGGAAGAAAAACCTTTTAAAACACACGAACAACTAGTTGAATTATTGGCTTCGCGGGGAGTGGACTTTTCAAATCCTGACAGTAAGAGCTTTGCCAAAAAGAAATTACAACGCATTGGATATTACAATTTAATTAATGGATATAGCTTTCTTTTTTGGGAATCTGACTGCAAGGATAAATATAAACCAGGTACAACAGTAAATGAAATTTATAACTTATATTTATTTGATCAGAAATTACGCGAGACTTTTTTACATAATATTCTTCCGCTTGAAACAAATATAAAAAGTCTAATTGCTTACTATTTTCCTCAGATGCATCCAGAGACACATTATTTAACATACGATAATTTTGATATAACCAAAAAAGATGCTAGTAAAAATATTACTGGACTTCTTTCAGAAATACAACGGCAAATAGCTGGACGTTGCTCAGATCCCAGTATTGCCCACTATTTAAATAATTATGGATATATACCTCTTTGGGTATTAAATAATATTCTTACACTTGGCACTATTAGTAAGTTTTATAGTTTAATGCAGCAAAAAGAACGTCAAGAAATTTCCAAAACATTTCATTTATCGGATAAGGAACTGGAAAATATATTAACTTATGTTTCGTCTGTTCGGAACTTTTGTGCACATGGGAATCGTCTTTTTTGTTATCGAAGCAAACGACCTTTAATTGATACTTCACTTCACGCAGCAATGCAATTACCAAAAAGTGAAAAAAATGAATATTTATATGGTAAACGTGATTTATTTGCTGTAATGATAGCTTTAAAACTCACTATTTCCAACCGTGAATTTAGACGTTTAGTCAAGGAAGTCGACATTGCTTTAAAAAATTTATATTCCTATACCACTGTTTTAACACAAGAAACTATTTTATCCAGTATGGGGTTTCCTCAAAACTGGAAAGATTTACTTTTGAAATATTAAACAAAAATAAAACCGCCCCTGCTTATAGCAGGAACGGCTTAATGAATACTATACAGTGCCGAGGGCACGTACAATACTCCCTGAACAAGAATATTGTATCACACTTCCTTGGCACCTGTACAGGTGTTATTTTTATACGCAAAATTGTGCGACGTCGCACATATATACTAAGGAGGGTGATACATATGCAACAATATGAAGAATATCTTATCTATCTCCGGAAATCCCGAAGTGATGCCTCACTGGAAGCTATGGGCGTTGATGTCCTGGAACGGCATGAACAGATTTTACTTGACCTCGCCAAGCGCATGAACTTATCTATTGGCGGTATCTACCGTGAGGTCGTCTCCGGCGAGTCTATTTCTGCAAGGCCGGAGATGCAAAGACTCTTATCAGAAGTGGAAGCCGGACGCTGGAAAGGTGTTGTTGTCATGGAGGTCGAACGTCTGGCCAGAGGTGATACCATTGATCAGGGAATTGTTCAACGGGCATTCCAGTATTCCGGCACCCAGATTGTAACTCCGGCCAAAACATACAATCCGAACAATGAATTCGATGAAGAGTATTTCGAGTTTGGACTTTTCATGAGCCGGCGGGAATATAAGACAATCCGACGCCGAATGCGTGCCGGTGTGACTGCTGCTGTCAAAGAAGGTAAATGGCCATTCAATAAGGCACCTTACGGTTGGCAGAGAGTGAAGCTGGAGCATGCCCGTGGCTGGGTACTTGCACCGGATCCAGAAGAAGCTCCGGTCGTCAAACTTATCTTCCAGCTCTACACCGGTCCCGATCGCATTGGAATCACCAACATCTGCAGATATCTGGATAACCGGGGAGTCAAGCCAAGGAATGGGGACACCTGGACAGAATGTAGTATCATGGGAATCCTAAGAAACATTGTCAACGACCAGAGAGTTGGTATTGGACGAAGAAAAATTGTGAAACAGGTCCAGAATGGCTCAGTCAGTAAAGTACGTCCCCACAGTGATTATGATTTCACTGCCCCAGGACTGCAGCCGCGATTAATTGACCATGACGTATTCCTGGAAGCTCAGACACATCTTGGAAAGAACTCTCACAAGCTCCCGGAATCCTACGGAATCAAAAATCCGCTTGCCGGCATTGTTGTCTGCCCCTGCTGCGGTAAGAAGATGATGCGAAGACCAGCCTCTAAAACACCCGGAGGTGCCTCATATGACGTTTTAAAGTGTAATACCAGGAATTGTCCCACCATTGGCTCTGCGCTCGATTTGGTGGAACGTGAGGTCATACAGGCGCTGTCTGACTGGGTAGCCGGATACCAGTTGGACCCGACACTAGAAGTTGAGAACAAAGTTCCGGAAAAAGAACAGCTCCTCTCTTCCGCTATTAGCAATCATGATGTGTTATTGAAGCAAAACGGAAACTTGTATGATCTGCTGGAACAGGGAGTCTACACGACAGAAATCTTCCTGGAACGTTCTCATGAACTGCAGAAACGTATCAAGGAATCCGAAGCACACATTGAAGTTCTGAAAAAGGATCTGGAATATGAAAAAGAAAAAATAGCAAATGTTGAGAACTTTATTCCTTCCTGTAAGGAGCTTCTCTCATGTTACTGGGAGCTGTCTGCACAAGACCGGAATAAGGCTCTAAAGATGCTCTTAGAGAACGTAGAATATACTAAAACTAAAAGAAACCAAAAGGGAGATAAAGATAATCCCACTTTTACACTGAATCTCAAGCCCCGAATCCCGCGTATTTAGGGGCTTTTCTATTAGCGACAACATTTTTGGACTCACGAACTTGCCCATCTCGAGATGATCTGCGCCATTGTGCACCAGCTTACCCGCGACCTGACACCTGAACAATTAAAGGAATCTGGATTCGACCAATATTATGTTGACCACACGTTAGCACTTTGGCCTCAGGCAGCCAGCGGCACACC
>ERZ773103.722-NODE-722-length-37751-cov-3.715540_pt1 | contig 37751 bp, 35 predicted proteins | sample MGYA00511118_ERZ773103 | MGnify/ENA primary metagenome ERZ773103 (study PRJEB29015, sample SAMEA2737821) | human gut metagenome | biome: human gut; feature: human-associated habitat; material: faeces | place: China | collected 2012 ... | reverse complement strand
ATATTGTATATTACAATTGGACAATCTGAAAAAAAATTGGTATCATAAGTCGAAACAAATATTTAACGGAGGAATGTTCCATGAGAAAAAGGATTCTTTCCCTCGGCCTGTGCCTGAGCATGGTTCTTGGGCTGTGTGCCTGCGGCAACAGCGCTGACTCTTCCGCAGCAGCTTCCGCTGCCAGCGAAGCGCCTGCTGAGACTGCCGCCGCTGTAACCGAGGCTGTCCCCGAAGAGACCGCCGCTTCCGCTGCTGAAGAGGCTGCCCCCGCCGAGGACACCGCCGCTTCCGCTGCCGAAGAGGCTGCTCCCGCTGAGGAAGCTGCTCCTGAGCAGCTGGCTGAGACCACCGTGTACATCGACATTGCCGCTTCTCTGGAAGCTGTGTTCTCCGATGTCATCATCCCCGCCTACAAGGAAGTTCAGCCCAATGTTACCATTGAGTACAACACCGGCTCTTCCGGCAAGCTGCTCTCCGGCATCGAAGAAGCCAACGGCATTGGCCATGACCTGTTCTTCTCCGCTGGCAAGGCACAGGTTACCACACTGGACGAAACTGACGGTCTTGTGGTAGACGGCTCCATCGTCAACCTGCTGGCCAATGAGCTCTGCCTGGTAAAGGGCAACGACACGGAAACTGCCGTTACCGGCTGGGACAACCTTGCCGATGCGAAGTCCATGGCTCTGTGCGGCGGCAGCGTACCGGTTGGGAAGTACAGCCGCATCGCTCTGATCGCTCTGGGCGTGCTTCCCGAGAACGACGATCCCGCTTCCATTACCACTGAGGAGATCTCCGCTGCACTGGGCGGCATTGAGATCGATGAAGCCGATGACGTAGAGGTAGCAGCTGCCAAGGCTGCCGAGGTTGCCGTTGAGGTTTCCGCCATCTACTATTCCGACTACTACAACCATCAGACCGATCTGACCATCATCGCACAGGATGACGGCACCCTCACCGGTGCGATTACCTATCCTGTCTGCCTGGTAAAGAACCCCGAGGCTGACGAGGCCGAGAGCGCTGCTGCTGCTGACTTCCTCGAGTTCCTGCAGACCGAGCAGTGCCTGAACGCTTATGAGGAGTACTGCTTCATCGTAAACAAGTAATTGAGCTTTTCCTCACCGGGACAGGCACTGCTCCCAGCAGTCTGCCTGCCCCGGTGCTTCTTGTCTTGCAGTTTTCTCCGTCCCATGATAAGCTATGCGTTGGTCTTGCGGCAGTGTGCCGCTGTCAGGAGGTTTTCTTGTGCAGCAAATTATTGAAATGGCCAAAGGGTTTGACTGGAGCCCCTTCTGGATCTCCCTGAAAACCGGCATCGTTGCTACCGTCATCTGTTTCTTTCTCGGGCTGTTTGCCGCCCGCAAGGTTCTGAAAATGGGGCCCAAGGCCCGCGCCGTGGTGGACGGCATTCTGACGCTCCCCATGGTCATGGCCCCCACCGTTGCAGGCTTCTTCCTGCTGCTGCTCTTCTCTCTGCGCCGTCCCATCGGTGCGTTTCTCTATGAGCAGATGGGCATCAAGGTTGTACAGACATGGCTGGGCTGCATCATCGCCGCCTCCGTCATTGCGTTTCCGCTGATGTACCGAAACGCCCGGGCTGCCTTTGAGCAGGTGGATCCGGATCTCATCTACGCTGCCCGAACCCTGGGCATGAAGGAGCGCACCATCTTCTGGCGGGTTGTCATGCCCGCAGCAGGCCCCGGCGTTGCCTCCGGCACCGTTTTGACCTTTGCACGGGCATTGGGCGAATATGGCGCCACTGCTATGCTGGCAGGCAATATCGCCGGAAAAACCGGCACCATCTCTCAGAAGATTGCCAACGTCATCAAGGATGGCGACTATGCCACCGCTGGCGTATGGGTGGTCATTATGCTGGTGATCGCACTGGTGATCATTATGTTTATCAACTACTTTTCCGGTGGAAAGAACCGGAAGCAGAATCGGTGGTGAGCGCATGTCCATAGAAGTAAATATCAAAAAGAATTTGGGAAGTTTTCGTCTTGACGTGGCATTTCAGCAGGACAGCGGTGTTCTGGCCCTGTTAGGAGGCTCCGGCTGCGGCAAAAGTATGACACTTCGCTGCATTGCCGGAATCGAACAGCCGGATTCCGGCCGCATCGTATTAAACGGCGTTACCGTTTTTGACTCGGAAAAGAAGATCAATCTCCCGCCTCAGCAGCGTCAGGTAGGCCTTTTGTTCCAGAACTATGCGCTGTTTCCCAATATGACCGTGGTAGAAAATATTCTCTGCGGCATCCGAGAGAAAAAGTCAAAATCAGAAAACTCGGCGCTGGTTGCCAAATATATTCGAAAATTCCATCTGGAAGGTCTGGAGCATCACACCCCCGGTCAACTCTCCGGCGGCCAGAAGCAGCGATGTGCGCTGGCCCGAATGCTCATTGGCAAGCCCGGCGTCGTAATGCTGGATGAGCCCTTCTCTGCGCTGGACTCCTACCTGCGCTGGGAGCTGGAGCGTGAGCTGCTCAGTACCCTGCGGGAATATGACGGCACGGTGCTGTTCGTGTCCCATGACCGGGACGAGGTTTATCGGATCTCCGACCGCATTGCCGTTTATAAAGACGGTGCCATTGATGTGATGGGAGACAAGTGGGAGCTGTTCCGTCAGCCCCTTACCTGCACCGCTGCCATACTGACAGGCTGTAAAAATGTGTCCCCTGCTCAATATACAGACACCACCGTTTCCGTACCGGAATGGGGCGTTACCCTTCCGCTGCCCCAGTCCGGCGTCCCCGCAGACGCCGCCTATCTGGGGATCCGGGCCCGTAAAATGCGCCCCGCCCGGGCTGCCGGACCCCGCTGCTTTGCCTATACCATTGCCGAAGAGATCGATGGTGCCTTCTCCGATATCCTGATGATCTCGCTGGATGGCGGACAGACGCTGCTACGCTGGGAGCTCACCAAGGACGTCCACGCTGCCATGCAGAACGGCCCGCAGTTTATCGAGATTCCAGAGGATGCCGTTCTCTATCTCCGAGCTTGAAATACACGGCACTACAAAAGTCCCACCGTCAGACGATCTGACGATGGGACTTCTTATTATTTCCAAAGGTTTTTCTTCATCTCATTATAGAGCGCAAGGCCCTTTTCCTGCCCCAGCTGCTTTCTGAGGGTATTACAGAGCACCTGACGCTTGTTGCTGAGAACCAGCTCCCGCAGAGTGCTCTCCTGAAGCTGCGGATATGGCGCAATGAGTTTGGGCAGCGGCTCCAGATTGTGCGTTTCCGTCTTCGGTTTGGCAGGCTTTTTCTCGGTCTTTTTTGTCTGCCCTACAGGTTTCGCCGCAGTATCATCCCTCTGCACGTCCTGCCTTTTCTGCTCCCGCTGGGCATCGGATTTTGCATTTTTGTTCCGCTCCAGGTGACGCTCCGACTTATGCTCCTGCTTCTGTTCCGGCCTATTTTGCTGCTGTGGCTCTGAGGGCTGTTCCGGCTTCGAGGTCTTTTTGCGCTCTGTGCCGGCAGCCGTGGGACGCTTTTCCTCCGTGTGCCGTTCCTCTTTGGGCTCCGGCTTAGCCTCTGTCTTAGCTTCTGTTTTTGCCTCAGTTCTCGGTTTCTGCCAGAAGCTCGTGCTGTAGCGTTCCGTACCGGACGGCTTGTTGGGAACTCCCGGCTTCTCCGGCTGTTTTGTCTCCTGCGGCGGCTCCTGCGCCACCACAACAGCCTTGAGCTCCGGTTTTTCCGCATCCTTCCCGTTTGATTTCTGGGCTTCCTGCGATGTGCTGTGCCCTCTGCTGCGATTCCGGCGGAACCGGGTACGGCTTCTGCTGCGTTTGGATGTTCCAGGCTCCGGCTCTTCCAGAGATTCCAGCGGCTCCTGGGGGCCTTCTGGATTCTCCTCCGGCTGCGCCTGATTTTCCTCCATGGGGCCAACGATCTCCTGCAAGGTGATCTCCTCCGCCACAGTCTCCTGCACCACAGTCTGCTCTGCCGCCTGCTCCTCTTCAAGCTGCTTTGCGGCGGCCAGCTCCAGCACCGGCTCTGTTACTGCCAGCAATGCAGCCGGGGCAGGTACCGGCACCGGCACCACCGGAGTCGGCTCCGGTTCCTGTGTCTGAGGTGCCGCTTCCTGCTCTACAGGCAGCAGTTCATCCGCAGGCTGCATCCGCTGCGCCGCCGCTTCCTTCTCCTGACGGATCCGTTCCAGCCGAACGGCTGCCCGGATGGTCTCCACGCAGCGTACTCTCGGCTTTCCATCATTGACCGCCCAGAAATTCGCCACATGCTTGTAGCCCATATCCCGGGAGACGATATAATAGCTCCGCTGGGCCGCATTGGTACCGATCAAATACCCCAGCCATGTGGAGATCTGATGATCCAGTGCATTTTTTCCGCCCACGCTGACTTCAAAGTAGCTGAGCTTGCACACGCTCTTGCCAATCAGAATGTGCATTTTCATGCTCAGGCGATTGGAGTTTGCGCTGTAAAAGATGATAACCTGATCCTCCGGGGACAGGTAGGTAATGCCGCTGAGTCCCTCAGAGGCTACATTTTCAAAATCGATTAGGTAAATATCCCGCATAAAGCGTCTCCTTTTGCTCTGCTTTGTACAATCAAAGCTGCGCCATCCGCACGAGAATCGCTGCGGCCTGTGCACGAGTCGTTTGGTTCTTGGGTGCAAATCGCCCGTCCCCAAGGCCATTGACGAGACCGATGGATGCGCAATTCCGCACATCCTCCAGGGCATAGCCGCTGATGCTTTCCGAATCTGTAAAGGTCAGCGTCTGATCTCCAAAGATCTGTCCCTGACCGGTCAGATACCGGGAGAGGATGCAGCAGAGCTGCTCACGGGTCACTGCCTTATCCGGCTGGAAGGTGCCATTCTCATAGCCGTTGACATAGCCGTTTTCCGCCGCCCATGCCACAGCCGGGGCATACCATGTGCCCGCAGCCACATCGGAAAATACGCTTTCCGTATAGCCGCTCAACTCCACCCCCGCATAATTGGCCAGCACCTGCACCAGCTGTGCCCGGGTCAGTGCCTTCTCCGGCAGGAACTTCCCGTTTCCAACGCCGTTCATAAGGCCAAGATCCTTTGCCTCCAGCACATAGGTATAGTACCATGCCGTGGTCTTTACATCGGTAAACACCAGATCCGTATCCGTTCCGGCATCGCCCATGAACATTTCCGCCTCTTCTTCCCGGCGGCGCACCAGTCCGGGCAATACGGTACCCGTAGCATCCCTTACCCAAGTGCCGAAGGCCTCAGCGGTCCGTTCCGCAGTCCATGTGGAGGGATCATCCAGCAGCATCTGCTTCAGCTTGCACCAAGTCCCATCCTCGTTGCGATAGGTGGTCCATCCAATGCCGCAGCCGTATGTAAAGTCCGCCAGCGCATCGTACTGATTTTGGTTCACTGCAATGTTATTCGCTTGCAGGAACCGGTTCAGTGCCTCATCCACAAGTCCCAGCTGATACCGGGTCACCTGCTCCGCCTGTGCTTCGGTAATGGGCTCACAATTCTCGCCCAGCACCTTTACCGCATCGTTATAGTTGGAGCCATAGCCAATATAGGTGCCCGAGGGGTCACTATAGGGATACGCCCGGAACCCCTCATAGCGGATGATGATCTCTACCACAGCTTCGCTGGACGTGTGGGCCGTAAAAGCATCCGCTCCGGTCTGCCGGGCCACCATTGCTGCGCCGCCGCTGGTCTCCTTCGGGTACACCCGCAGGAGCTCCGTCTCATCCTCTGCAAACACCGGCAAAGTGACACTCAGGCAAATCGCCAGCGCAGATAATATACAAAGCAATTTTTGATTCAATTTCATAGGTGCCTCCTGTGCCCTTTGGTTTTGTAACCATTTTGTCATTTTATTATGACACAAACGCACAGGATTTGCAAGTTTTTTGGACTGAAACACAGAATTTTATAGAGTAATCGGCAAATGATCCCCTCAAAAATTTGTTTTTTCGTCCATTTCTACCAGTTCGAACCGGTATTTCTGGGTTGCCTGCGGATATTTTTCCCGGTCAACCGGGCTTAAAAACATGGAAGCAGGCCGGGCAAAAATTCCGTAATCTCCATAAAGGGCCTGATAGATCACCAGCTTTTCCCGGGTCTCCGAATGGGTCGCCACGCAGATCACCTGATAAAGTTTTCCCTTAAAATGGCGGTATTTCTGCCCGGGACACAACACCCGATCCATTATACCTCCTCCTGTTCCAGCCACAGGGCCTCGGCCTTTGGCCGCCATACCGGATTGGGATACTTTTCTCCCTTGGGATAGCCCACCATCAGGGCACAGCGCACATGGGCGCCCTTCGGAAGCCCCAGCTCCTGTCGAATCTCCGGAAAACGGTCGCTGACCTGCCGGAGATAACCGCCCCAGCAGGTGCCAAGCCCCTTATGTACCAGCAGCAGCTCCAGCTGCGCCATGCCTACCGCCGGATCCAGCACCGGATTCAGGCAGTCATCCGGACTCCATGCCACGATCACGCAGGGTGCACCGCAGGTTAAAAGGTCTGTGCCCTTTGCCAAAAGCTTTGGCAGCTCCGGTGCCTCTCCATATTGGCTGCACAGTGCCATACAGTGATCCCGGAGCATCTGCACCCGCTTTGCCCCCCATACCACCGTGTAACGGAAGGCCCGCTGGTTCTTCCCGCTGGGCGCATAAGCTGCGATATCCAAAGCATGCTGTACCAGCTCCTTTGGCGGAAGCCGATCCGCAAAGTGGCGAATGGAGCGCCGGCTGCGGATCAGATCCTCCAATGGCTCTCCGTCCAGCGACGGATAGACCTCCTCCGGGCTCAGCTCCTCAAATCGGATTGCCTTTTGGGGGCACGCCCCGGCGCAGTGCATGCACTGGATGCAGCGGCGGCGGGGATGGATCTCAATTCCGCTTTCCCCACGGGTGAATACGCCCATGGGACATAGCCGCATACAGCTTCCGCAGGCAATGCAGCGTCCTTTATCAATGTATACCAATATCGTCTACCTCATTCCCTGAATAGTCAAGCATCATCGCTTCCAGAAGGGGCTTCCCCGTTTCCACTGCTGTAAAGAAGCCTTCCAGCATCGCCGCCCCACGGGGCACTGCTGCCGCAAAGAGCTCCTCCATATCCCGCAGATACCGGAGCATATCCCCCTGAGGCTCCTGCTCCAGCACTGAACCGCGAATGCCCCGCACCGGCGGCAGAACGCTTGCCGCATTCACCACATGGCGTACCGGTGAGCCGGCCCAATTTCCAATGCGGCACGACACCATGCGAAAGCGCTTCAGGGCGATCCGATATACATCCGGCGTCACCTCCGGCGCCATATAGGATGCCGCCCGCAGCAGCTCCGGCGGCATAGGACGCTGGGGCATGGCGTCCAGATAGGCGCGCCCGTCCTGCCGGAGCAGCCGCCGGTCAAACTCTCCCTCCAGGGCAAAATGCGTCACCGTGCCATCTGCAATGGTGCGCAGCACATAGGGGTGCATCTGGCTGTCCAGTGCAAAATGCAGCAGGTAGCCCGCCGCAAAGGCCGCAGCGCAGGGCTTCCCCTCCTTTACCGGCTGACGATAGGCCTCCAGCGCTGTTCTGCCGCTGCCATGGTGCAGACGGATCCCCGCCTGCCGCACCGCTCCGGCATGTCTTCCGCCCACATAAAAGTACAGTGGATCCGGCCCAAAATTCCCGCAGCAAAAGGCATCCCACTGACGCAGCAGCGTCCGTTGAAGCTCCGGCGGCATGCGGCGGCTTACCTCCCGGCCAAAGAGCAAATGTGCATAGAAATTCGGCATCGTATCATCTCCTTAGATATGATACTTGGGCAGCTGCTCCTCCGCATAGGCGATATAATGGCCCACACTGAGGGTGATGCCTTCGATGTCCTTATCGTTCAGTTGACGGACTACACGCCCGGGGACGCCCATGACCATAGAGTGGGGCGGAATCACCGTATTCGGGGACACCACAGCCCCTGCAGCTACAATACTGCCGGTGCCAATATGGCAGCCGTCCAGCAGAATGGAGCCCATGCCGATGAGGCATCCGTCTTCCACCGTGCAGGAGTGGATCAGCGCATTGTGCCCCACCACGCAGTTGTCACCAATCACAGTGGCGTTGCCGGTGGAGCAGTGCGCCACCGCATTGTCCTGAATGCTGGTGTTTGCGCCGATCTTGATCTTGTCCACATCGCCACGGAGCACTGCGCCATACCAGATAGAGGCGTTTTCCCCAATCTCCACATCGCCGATCACAGACGCATCCTCGGCCACATAGCCCCCATTTATTTTCGGGGTTAATTCCTTATACTCTTTCAGCAGCATTGATGCTTCACCTGAATCCTTTCATTGCGTCATCCATTCATTCGGAAGGCCGGAACGCCCATGTGGGCCCGATCCTTGGCCAGTGATTTCATATTTTCCTGAGGCACATCCAGCTCCGGCGTACCAAACACCTGTCCCAGCCATTCTCTGCAGTCCGTAAACCACCGGGCTACATGGGCATTCTCCCGCACCGGATCCCCAAGGGAAGATGCCGGTGCTGCCAGAGCGCAGGCATGGGCCCCGTCCATATAGGTATGGCACTCAAAGGGAACGTTCTGCTCTGCCAGCGCCGCCATCAGCTTCAGGCCATGCTCCACAGGGACCATCTTATCATGATATATATTCCATAGGAACACCGGTGGTGTGTGCGGCCCCACCCACTTCTCTGCGGAAGCAATATCCCGGAGCTGCTCCATCGTTCGGTTTCCCCGCAGGAGTGCATACATATCCCCCTGTCCCTGAATATCCACGGTAATGCAGGGGTAGCCAAGGATCAGCGCATTGGGCTTTCCCTCTTCTCCGGTGCAGCCGGATGCGCAGCGGACATCCTCCCGATTCCACATGGTTCCCGCACAGGCCGCCACATGGCCGCCTGCGGAGAAGCCGCACAGCGCCAGCTTGTCAGGATTCTGCCCCCACTTGGCGCTTTTCTCACGGATCAGCTTCAGTGCCCGGCATACATCCGCCGCAGAATTGGGAAATGCCGCATGATCCCCAATGGAATAACGCAGCAGATATGCATTGTACCCAGCTGCCGCAAAGGCAGCCGCCACAGGCTCTCCCTCGCTGGTGCCATGATAGAGGTAAGCGCCCCCGGGCAGCACCACAACACCGCCCCGGCTGGGATAATGCCCCTGTACCGTAGTCCAGTGCTGGATATACGTATAGAGCATCACTCGATGATCGCCATAGAGATCTATTTTTTCACAGATCATGTTTTACACACCTTCCAGAGAAAAATCCGGCAAATATTCATCTGTGGCTGCTGAAGGCTCCTGTAAAAATCCATCCTCCAGCCCCAGCATATACATCCAGTCCACCACAGCCTCATACTCTTCCTGCGTCACGGTTCGGTCAAAGGGCGGGATCTGCTTCGCCCGCCCGGAGGGGACATACTGCGCCATGAGGCTCAGCAGTACGCTGCCTTTGGGGAAGTGCTCGGCAATATAGTCCAGCACCTTCAGGCTATTCTGCACATGGCCGGGCAGAACCAGATGGCGAATGATCACGCCGCTGGTCATCATGCCGCCTTCATCATACCGGGGCGGCCCCACCTGCCGCAGCATCTCATCAATGGCCTTACAGGCCACCGGGAAATAGTCCGGTGCGCCGCACAGCTGCTGCGCAAGCTCCCGCTCCGCAAATTTGAGGTCCGGCAGATAGATCTGAATCTTCCCTTCCAGCTGCCGAAGGGTCTCTACCCGCTCATAGCCCCCGCAGTTGTATACCACCGGCACCGGAAGCTTTGGCTCCAGCGCCGGAAGGATCTCCGGCAGGAAGTGGGTCGGCGTTACCAGATTGATATTGCGGGCCCCCTGTTCAATCAGTTCCTTGAAGATCTCCCGAAGGCGCCGGGTGGTGATTTCCTTGCCAAAGCGTTCCTGACTGATCTTACTGTTCTGACAGAAGGCACAGCCCAGCGAGCAGCCGGAAAAGAACACTGCGCCCGAGCCGCTCTCTCCCGAAATGGGCGGCTCCTCCCAGAAATGGAGGGCCGCCCGGGCCGCATGGAGCCTTGCAGGCATTCCACAGAAGCCCAATTCCCCCTGCTCCCGTTGAGCGCCGCACATTCTGGGACATAGCTGACAGCCTTGCCGCTCCATTACTTTGCCAGCAGCTCCGCTACGCTGTCAAGCTCCGGCACCTGAGCATCTGCGATCCGGCCAAAGTCCGCCATCACAGACAACTCCAGACTCAGAGGCACCGAGGCCAGCAGCGGCAGATCCAGCGCCTTGGCATGCTCCTTCGGATCTGTGCCCAGCCGCACCTGACCATCCTCCAGCGCAATGACCGTTTTGTTCTCCACCACGCCCAGTACCGGGATCATGATCATCCGCATGAGGTTGACCGATTTCTTTGCAAGGAAATCGCACAGATCCGAGGGATTCGCCACGCACACCGCTCCATCGAATGGAATGATGGTGCCGATCTGCAGGGGAACGTCACCCACCCCAGAGGGCATATCCACCAGGATGAAGTCCAGATCCTCCGGCCACTTTACGTTCAGATAGAAATACAACGCACCCTCGGCAATGTCCTTTCCATAGCTGAGAAGCGGCTGGGTGGCGTCCTTTTCCACGTTGCCCATGGATATAAACTGTACGCCGCTGTCGGCAGTCATGGGGATGAGCTGCTTGGAATCGGAATTGCAGGGCTCTACCTTGCCATAGAGATAATGGATTGAGGGATTTTCCAGATCGGCATCCAGAATGGCAACCTTTTTCCCCATCTTCTGAAGCTTATCTGCCAGAAGGCAGGTCACGACCGACTTTCCGGTGCCGCCCTTGCCGCTGAATACGGCTACGATCCGCTGGGCCTTTTTGGGGGTCTTACCCTCCACCTGCTGGGTGTCATTCTCAGCCTTTTTCTGATTTTTGCTGTCACAGGTACTGCTGCAGGAGCTGCAGTTGCCGCTGCAAGAGGAAAAATCCCCGCCAAAGGCCTCAAAATCCGCCATATATTTCATATATTTTGCTTCATGCTCCGCCTGAAGCTTTTTCTGCTCTTCGTTGGTCATAGTTCTATTTCCTTTCTATGATTCTTTGGGCTTAGTATACCATAATTCCTGAAAATCCTCAACCATTCACAGAATTATAACCCAAGGTTATTGAATATACACAATCGGTATTGGAACGCTTTTCTTATTTGTTGTATGATAAGGTGTATGATTTTATAGATAGGAGGATCCCCTATGACCTTGGAATTTCTGGTGGAGCGTTGGGAAGATCAGCGTACCATCAAAAACCTCATGGGAAAGTATGTAAACTGCCTGCTGCTGAATCGGCAGGGAGAAATCTTTGATTCCTTTTTCAGTAAAAAGGCCGACGTCTGCCTGACCTTTAACGACGGCAGCTATGTAGGCCCGGAGGCCATCCGCGGCTATTTTGATGCCATTGTCGCACGGAATCTGCTGTCTGCGCAGCTGCTGCAAAAGCGCCTGCCGGAAAAGCTCGGCAGCAAGTCCGATGAAGAGATCTATGGCATCGGCCCCTTCCACGTCAAGCCCCTGACTGCTCCGGTCATCGAAGTGGCCGAGGATGGCGAGACCGCCAAGGGCCTGTGGTTCTGCTTGGGATGCAACGCCGAAGTCACCACCCGCGGCCCGGAGGCCAGCTGGACTTGGGGCTATTTCGCCGTTGACTTCACCTATGAAGACGACGACTGGAAGATTTGGCATCTCCAATATCTCAATGATGTGGATTCTCTCTGCGGCCAGAGCTGGGGCAAGAATGTGACTCCCTACCCCGAAGACGATGCATTCGCCCCGCTGAAGGACTTTGAACTGCCCCCCTACACCGTAACCGAAACAGTGCGTCCTCTTTACTCCGTTGATCGTCCGCTTACAGAAGCGCCCCGAATCCCGGAGCCCTATGACACCTTTGCTAACACGTTTTCCTATGGGAAGGAGGTCTCTGCATGAACGCGCCAAACTTTACTGATCTTCAGCTGATGCAGCGGGTATGGGACGTTGAGCAGGTCAAAAAGCTGGCCGCCAAGCGCTGCTACTATATCGCCAACGACTGGCGGGAGAAGGAGCTCTCCGAGCTCTGGGTCACCGGTGAGGACGCCAAGAAAACCGCTTCCTTTGGCCGCAACTGGGGCTACTACATCGGCATGGATGCCATCCGGGATTATTATGTCAACGCCCACAATGACAAGATCGCTCAGCTGCCCGGGGCCAACCGTGGAGACGGCTGCCTGTTCCACCACCCCATCTCCACAGGTCTCGTTCAGGAGGCCTTTGACGGAAAAACTGCCCGGGGCCTCTGGTACTGCATCTCCCAGGAGACGCTGCCCACCTCCAACACCGAGGCGGACGCCCGCTGGTATATGGAAAAGCTGGCCATTGACTTTCTGAAGGAGGACGGCCAGTGGAAGATCTGGCATGTGGTAATCGCCACAGACCTCCAGAGCGAGGCCGGCGCAAACTATATGGAACAGCCTGTCGACCTGCCCGATACGGACAATGCCGCCTATGTGGAATTTGGCACGCCCACCCTGTCCATGCGGGTCCACAACGAGCGCTATAACTGGCTGGACAACTATCCCCCGGCTCCGGTCCCCTATGAAACCTTCAACGAGGACAACAGCTACGGCCCCGAGGGCCATCCAGACTACTGGGAGGTGGACTAACATGAGAAAGAAGCATCTTGATCTCCATCAGCGGGTTCTCAACGCCGCTGCCAGCCAGCAGGTAGAAAACGTTAAGGCGCAGCACACCTATCTCCATGGCCGTGCCGATGCTGCCGGTGAATGGGGCCAGATCTGGAGCCGGAACGACTGGTGCTCCTGGGGTCATATTTTTGGCCGCATGCGCGGCTGGGAGCAGGTCTGGAAGGGTTCCGTCACCTCCTATGACAACATGGCCATGCAGAACTCCCTGAATGTGCAGAAGATCTATCCCGAGATTGGTGGACACGACCCTCGTCCTCTCATGGAGGCATCTGTCCACACCCTGTTTACGGACATCATCGAGGTAGCCGATGACGGAAAATCTGCCCGGGGCAGCTTTATCACTCCCGGCGTGATCTTCTGCCGTCTCAACCGCCACGAGTATCCCTATTGCAACGTTCTCTGGGAGCGCTACGGCTCTGATTTCGTGCTGGAGCATGGCCGCTGGCTGTACCTCCATGAGCAGGTCTGCCCGGATATCATGGGCAAGCTGGACATGACAAACTTTGCCCACGATGACTATGAGCGCCTCACTGCACCTGTAGAGAAGGGCATTGGCCCTGTGACGCTGGGACAGGATCCTGACGTAACGGATCCCGGCCCCCTGCACCTCCCCTATAGCGTGATCATGCCCCCCCAGAACACCGTACCGTGGCCCGAGCCCTATGAGACTCTGGACAATGAGCACAGCTACACTCCGGTGAAAACTGCCGCAGAGATTGCCGCAGAACAGTCCAAGTAACCTCCGAGATTACAAGCTCCGCCGTGAATCCCATTCGGGTTCACGGCGGAGCATTTTTCATTTTTAATTAAAGAGAGATTGCGGCAGCAAAAGCAGCCCGAACCGCCTTCTGCACGTTGGCAGCCTTATCGCAGTCGCCTACCGTATAGACCCGATAGGCGGGATCATAGAGCGCCAGCGCATCCGCCTGACGGGGCCGCATGCCCGCAGCCATAACCACGCTTCCACAGGGCAGCAGCTGCTGCTTGCCTTCCGAATCCTCATAGGCAACGCCTTCTGCCGTAATGCCGGTGCAGCGTCCGCCGGTAACTGTCTTCAGGTTTTCGTGATAGCCCATATTCCGTGTCAGCCGGTTCCGGTAGGAAGCAGACGCATCCACCAGAATCTTCTCCTGCATCTCCAGCACCGTAACATCGTGGCCCTGCTCCACCAGATGCAGTGCTGTCTCACAGCCCACCTGACCGCCGCCAATGACCACCACCTGCTGCTCCAGCTGTGCCTCATGGCCGTAGACCTCCGGGGCAGGCACCGCCATCTCTGCGCCGGGAATGGGCAGGATCAGCGGCGATGCGCCAACCGCTACGATCACGGCATCATAATTGCCCTTCACCAGCATCTCACGGGTGGCCTTTACACCCAGCGCCACCTCCACAGGGGATTTCCCCAGCTGATAGATCAGGAACTCCTTATACTTTGCCAGCGAGTGCTTGAACTGGGCATAATCCGCAAAATTCAGCTGGCCGCCCAGAGCCTTCTTCTCTTCAAAAAGCGTCACATGATGGCCCCGGTCCGCCGCAGTCAGTGCCGCCTGCATACCCGCAGGGCCGCCGCCTACCACTGCGACCTTTTTGATGGTCTTCGGGGGCTGATTCAGCTTTTCCATCTCATGCTCAATGCCCATCAGGGGGTTCACCGTACACACAAAGGTCACGCCGTCAATGCAGGCCGAATCATGGCAGCGCATGCACTTGACGCAGGGGACCACATCCTCCCCCCGCCCCTCATAGGCCTTGGTGCCCAAATTGGGATCTGCCAGCCAGCCCCGGGCCATGGAGATCAGATCTGCCTTGCCGGTAGCTATGGCATCCTCCATCTCATCCAGATCCTGATAGCCGCCAATGGTCAGCACAGGGATCTTCGCTCCGCTTTCTTTGATCCGCTGGGCCATCCACAGGTTGGGCGTATCCGGCTCAAAGCTCATGCAGTGAGCCTGCCAGCCGGTTGCCGCATGGACATGGAGTATATCCGCATGGCCCTCCACAAGCTTTGCCATCTGACATGCGTCATCAATGGTAAAGCCCGCCCCCTCCGGCAGCTCGCCGGACATTCTCAGCTCGATGAGGAAGTCCTTCCCCGCCGCCTGATGAATGGCATCACAGCACTCATTGAGGAACCGAAGGCGATTTTCCAAACTCTGAGGACCGTATTCATCTTCCCGATGGTTGGTTTTCAGGCTCAGGAACCCGCCGAAAAGGCCCATATCATAGGCCATATGCAGCATGCACATATCATAGCCAATGCGCTTTAAGATTTTCACCTGATCCTGAAGGTTTGCCTTGATCTCCGTCAGCATTTCACGGGTCAGTTCCTTGGTTGGCTGACCCGGCACCATGCCCGGCCCAGGCACCATAAGCCCCCCGGAGACATAATAGCCCCGCTCCTTGGTGGCAGCCTGAATCTCCATAGACGCCTTTGCGCCGTAAAAGTGAATGGCATCGGCCAGCTGAGCCAGATAATGCTGGCTATGGCCGATGTAGAGATCATAGGCCATATGATCCTTGTCCGGCGTGACCGGATAAGCGCCGGTGCCGGAGCAGGTCACCACCGCAGCGCCCCCCTTGGCCTTATTGGCGTAGTGGGTGATGATTGCCTCAGTGGGATAGAGTTCTCCGCCCTGAAGGGCATGCAGGCCCATGGGCGCAGTAAACATGCGGTTGCGGAATACAACATTCCCCACTTTGAAGGGGGACAGCAGATGTGCATAGCGGCTTTCCATATCGGACACTTCCCATCTCTATAGTTTGATAGCTTAATTATACCACAGTTCTCTCCTGAAACAATGGGACAAATGGAGTGGAGCCTCCCATATGTGTTGTTTTAACAGAGGGAGCCCCATGGTTTTTCCGCCGCCCGGTTGACAGCGGAGCCGTTTCGTTTTATGATAGCCTCAGAATGAAAATCTCTCTTGGGAGGCACTTATGAAAAATCTGATTTTACTGGAAGGCGGCTCCTATCGGGGCATCTACACCTCCGGTGTTCTGGATGTTTTTATGGAGCACGATATTTACCCGGACTGCATTCTTGGCGTCTCTGCCGGCGCATTAAACGGTCTTGGCTATGCAGCAAAGCAGCCCGGGCGCTGTCGGGATATTGTTCTGTCCTACGGTCTTGACCCCAGATATGTGGGCACCAAGGCCCTGCGCCATGAGCACAATCTGGTTGGCTTTGACTTCATCCTCCGGGATCTTCAGCATGTTTTGCCCTTTGACAGCGAAGCCTTTCTGGATCCCGCCCGGCTGTTCTATGTGGGCGTCACGAACTGCCGCACCGGTCAGCCGGAATTTATCAACCGGGATGAAAGCTCCGACTTTCTCACCGCTGTGGCCGCCTCCTGCTCTATGCCCTATCTCTGCCGCAAGGTCGCCATTGGGGATGATTTCTATTTGGATGGCGGCGCATCCTCCCGGCTGGGCCTGGAGTTTCTGGACCAGCATCCGGAATACGACCGGGTGGTCGTCCTTCTGACCCGGCGGCTCTCCTATCGCAAAAAGAAGCCCTCCGGTCTTATGCGCAATGTCGGAAAGCGGTTGTATCACGACTATCCCCTGTTGCTGGACAAGCTCCAGCGGGAGGATGAGATCTATGCCGCCGAGCGTGAACATCTGGCCCAGCTCAGCCGTTCCGGCCGTGTTCTGGTGCTTCAGCCTCAGACAGAGTTGGAAATTGGACGTCTGGAACGGGATCTTGACCGTCTGAAGGTAGGCTACGAAACCGGCCAGCGGGATGGTGAACGGTTTTGGCAGGCGGTTGCGGCCCACTGGGCCAAAACGCCGGAGCGTACTGAGGCGCCCGAGCCTTTCATGCAGGAATCATAAAAAACAGTGCTGTGGAAGTACGTTCCGCAGCACTGTTTCTTCTATTCACGATTTTCCCTTTCCACTCCCAGCCAGCGTAAACAGTCCTCGCACCACCGGGATCTTCATGCAGATCCACACGATCCCCCAGGAGAGCAAAAGGATCAGCAGTGCCAGTGCCGGAAACAGCAGCGTTCTGCTCATGATCCCCGGTGCCAACTGCCGCAGTGCCTCCAGCACCAGCCAATGAACCAGATAGATGCCCAGAGAACACTCTGCCATCGATGTACTGACTTTGGCCAGCCGCTGGCCCAGCGTTACATCCCGCAGCAGCAGGAATACCGCCGATGCAATCCCCAGCACAAAAATACTGCTGTAATTATAGTACACATGATTATAGGTCACCAGTCCCACACGGCTCCGGGCCATGGCCGTAACAAACAGGCAAAGCATGCACACCGGGATCGCCGCTAACAGCCAGCCCTTTTTCTTCTGAAATCGTTCGCAGGTCATCAGCCAGTCCCCCAACCCATAGTAGACAAGGCTGTACCAATAGTAGATGCCAAAGAAGTTCACATACCAGAAAAAGCTACGATCCCAGCTGCGCCCGTCCAGCTGCCCCAGCCCCCACCGAATCAGGTACTCTCCATCGTTGAGGAACACATCTCCAAAGGTCAGGATTGCCATCAGTACCATCAGATAGCGATAGATCTTCGGTGACTGGAATTTCAGAGCGCTGAGCACCGGGGTGATCAGGCACAGGAAAAGGAAGCAGGGTAGAAACCAGAGATATTGAATATATCCGATGCGCAGCTCCCATGCAATGGCAAAGAATTCATTCCAGCCGGGCCACTGCCGCCGCAGCAGCAGAATGCAGCTCAGCGCCAAAAATACCCACAGTATCATAATCACCAGCAGATGCACACAGCGCCGTGTATTCCTTTTCAGGTCTGCCGGATGCCGCAGCGCCAATGCGCCGCTAACCATAAAGAACAGTGGGACACAACACCCCAAAAAAGTCTCCAAATAGTATCGGAGGTAACCATGAAGCGTGGGTGCTGTCACCACATCCGGCATATGCGGATAGACCACATGGTAGAGGATCACCAGATACATCCCCAATACTTTTATGAGATCCAGCCCATGCTGGCGCTTTTGCAATGCCATGGTGAAAGCCTCCCTTCTATTTCATCCTATCACGGCTTATTTCGAAAATCAACCATTTCCGGCCGCCAATTCTCTGTATACGCAGTCATATCCACTGTATTATTCCTGTTGTTTTTGTGCAATCCCACAATTATTACAAATTTGTGATAAAGTTTCCTTGACATATTCCATAGCAAATGCTATACTCACCATAGAAATGTGAAAGTTTCATGAAGAATGTTACGAATATATAAAATTTCGAGTGTTCCTTGCCCGTTCCACCGGCGAATGCTGGTTTACCTTCTTTCTTTCACCCCTCTGTTTCGGGGTTGGACTCCCCCGAAACAGCCAAAAGCCTCCCTCTGACCAGGGGAGGCTTTTGGCATTCCATTCTGCTCCATCAAAAAGGCGGCCCGTGCTGTTGAACGGACCGCCTTTCTGTTTTTACTTATTGGTCAAAGCCTCTTTACAGCTGCGGTCTGCCACCCGGAACACCAGATAACCGCCCACAAATACGATCACCAGTGCTCCAACGCCCATGGACTGGCTGCCAGACAGCTGCGTCACCACGGAGATCAGGGCCGTACCCATGAAGGCCGCTCCCTTGCCGCAGATATCGAACAGACCAAAGTATTCGCCGGACTTCTCCGGTGGAATGATCTTCCCGAAATAGGAACGGGAGAGCGCCTGTACACCGCCCTGAAACATGCCTACGCACACCGCAAGCACCCAGAACTGCCATTGAGATGCCAGGAATATTGCGAAAATGGTTATGCCTGTATAGGCTACGATGCACACCTTGATCAGCAGACCGGTATCGTACTTGGACGCCAGCCGGCCAAACAGGATCGCAAAGGGGAACGCCACGAACTGCGTCAGCAGCAGTGCCAGCAGCAGCCCAGTGGTATCCAGCCCCACTGCCGTGCCATAAGCTACTGCCATGTCAATGATGGTATAGACGCCATCGATGAACAGGAAGAACGCCACAAGGAACAGGAAAATGTGCTTTTCCTTCCGAATATTGCGGAAGGTACCGGCCAACTGTCCAAAGCTCTGCCGGAAGGGATTCCCGTGGGCCTCCACATACAGCGTCTGATGATAGGTCTTCAGCAGCGGGATGGTCATCACCAGCCACCATGCTGCTGTAATGATAAAGGCAATGGACATCGCCGCAGACTGGCTGATGCCCAGCTTATCGCTCATAAGCACGATCACAAGGCAGGCAATAAAGGGAATGCAGGAGCCAATATATCCAAAGGCATACCCCTGAGAAGATACATTGTCCATGCGATCATCCGTGGTGGTCTCCGGCAGCATTGCGTCATAGAACACCAGCGATGAAGAATAGCACACCTTGGAAAACACAAAGATCAAGAGGAACGAGATCCAGCTCCATGCCGCACCCAGCGCTGCACAGGATACAACGCCCAACACCAGTGCAATGGTAAAAATGGGTTTTTTATAATTTTTTCGGTCTGCCAGCGTACCGAACACCGGCCCAATGATGGCCGTCAGCAGCGTAGCAATGGAGCCTGCATAGCCCCAGTAGGCCAGATAATTGGTGTCAGACACCCCTGCCGAGGAAGCCAGCGCATTAAAATAAATGGGGATCAGGGTAGAGACCAGCATGGTAAAGGCAGAGTTGCCCACGTCATAGAGGATCCATGCCTTCTCCCGCTGATTCAGCTTAAATTTACTCATTTTCTTTTTCTCCTTCTTTTGTCCGTCCTTACTCTGCGCCAAAGGTATGGCAGTACCCGATCCCCAGCGGCGCACCGGTTTGAATGTGGGCGAGCAGCTCGGGCCGCAGGGTGTCCATCAGGCGCAGCGCATCCTGATAGTGCCCCCAGAGGATCTTGTCGCTGTCCCAGCACTTTGGATTTTGCCGCAGGGGAATCAGCATATCTCCCGTGGAGGCCTGTCCTGCCGCCTTTAGGCCCGCCAGAATTGCCTTGCGCTTAGGCCCCGGCGGGGCGATCAGTGCATTGAGATAAAACACCATGGCCTTCTCCGTATGGTAGATATCCCTAGGGGTCAGCGGCGGGTAAAAGTCCGCAATGGCCAGCGCACTGAGCTGCGATGGGACCAAATGCCGGGTCACTTTATGGCGCAGGGGATCCAGACCATCCTTTTCCATCAGATACCGGTCAAAGGACGCCTCGATCTCCGAATGGCTTGCTCCGGTCTGCTCTTTCTCCGCCACATAGGGGTGGCATTCCCGATCCAGTGCAAAGTGGCAAAGAACGCCCAATATATAGCTCAGCGCCGCATCCTGATCCGCAGCAGACTTGACCGCTTTCGCCGCCTGAGTAAAAAACGCCGTGCCGGTTCTTTCATGGCTGCTGTAGCCGATCTGATTAATCCGGTTCAGGTTAAAGGGCTTGTTGTAAAAAAACAAATCCGGCCCGTGCACGCCGAAGTCAAAAATCTGCCGGTGCTGCTTTATGATCGTTTGAATATCCTCAGGCATCGCCGCCAGCGCATCACATCCAAACCGATAATGGGCATAAGTTGTAGGCATAAAACCAACTCCTTTCTCTTTAACTTTACCACAGATAGTATAGAATAGCAATGTAAAATCGGCCTTCCTGCTGCTGTAAAATAAATCGTAGATTCCTGAATTTTTAATAAAGACCTATTGACAGGATAGGAAACCTGTGGTAAAATGCATTTAGGTTAGTAACGTCTAACCATTTATTTTTACGCATTAGTTAGTTTTGTTTAACCATAGAGAAAGGATACCTTTATGAGCGTTGTTATCATTGGCGGCAATGAATGTATGGTCTGCCGCTATCAGGAAATCTGCAAAAAGAACGGGTATAAGGCCAAGGTTTTCGCCAAGGAAAACGGCCCCATGAAAAAGAAGATCGGTTCGCCGGATCTTATGATCCTGTTCACCGGCACTGTCTCCCATAAAATGATGATCTGTGCCACACAGGAGGCCAAAAAGAACGGTGTTCCGGTGCTGCATGTTCATTCCTCCAGTGCCTCTGCGCTCCAGCAGGCGCTGGAATCCAGATGTGCCGGCTGATCGTACTCTGCACGCTTCATTTTCCCGGTTCCCCCCTCCGGGTAATTCCTCCCGTCTGGCCCTCTGCGTTATGCAGGGGGTCAGATTTTTTGTTCCTACACCCGAGAAGTCCCTATTTGCTCTATTTGCCCTATTGCCCCGTTTGCATCATATGCTGACCCCAATACACGCAAAGAGCGCATTCCCCTTTTTCCGTTTGGGTATGCGCTCTTTGCATTTATGCTTTTTCTTTCTCACAATAGCTGGGATCCAACTGGCACAGCTCCTCAAAGCTGTCGATCTCCCGGATGCTTTCCGGCTGAATTTCCCGAATTCCCAACTGGTACTCATCCGGGTGGCAGAACAGCGCCACATCATCCCAGTAGATATCCGTATTCTTCTTCCGGCAGTACTCCTCTTCCAAATGCCCCCGGAGACGGCGACCGTCAGCCTCAGACCAGAAGGATACACTGTGGAGCTCCCAGCCATGATCGCCGCCGGTCCTGCTGCATTTGGTCACGATCCCATCGTTCAGGGTCAGCAGCCATTCGTCCGTGGGGCCTTCCCGCCAGACGCAGCAGTATCCGGAACGCTCAAATTCCGGCGTCAGGATCTTCGGATCCCGCACAAGCTGATCTCCGTCCAAAATGATCGCATCTTCCAGATGCTCCCGGGCATAGTACAGGGAGGATATATTGTTGCATGTGAGGTAGTCCGGATTTTCAATCAGCGTCAGCCCCGGGTTTTCCTCCGGGAGTTCCGCAAACGCCTCTTTCAAATGTCCCACCACCACATAAATCTCCCAGATTCCATTTTCGTGGAGTGCCGAGAGGATGGTATCGATCATACGCTTTCCCCCGACCCGCACCAGCGGCTTGGGAGTCGTATTTGTAACGGGCCTCATACGGTTGCCCAGTCCGGCAGCCATAATGACAGCTCTCTTTGCCCGATTCAAACCTTATTTCCCTCCATTGCGTTTCTTTATCAATTCCTGAAACAGTGCGGAATACTCCGAAGCATAGCGATACTGCATCAGCGCATAACCGCCGAAATCCACGCCCAGTTCCTTTTTATACTCGCACCAGTTGCTCCAGAGGAGCCCGCCCAGCGCCACATAGCAGTAGATTTTCAGTCTGGTATCCGCATCACAGCCCTCTGTAAAATACCAGTCGATGAGCTGATCGATCATCTCCCGCTCATAACCGGCATAGATGGCAAACATCGCAATGTCCAGATGGGGATCATTCATCCCCGCATACTCCCAGTCGATAAGATGCAGGCTCTCCTGCCCGTTTTCCTTCACAAACAGGAAATTATCCGGCACCGCATCCACATGCGTCAGAACATACTGCCGATCCAGTGAATTCAGGAATGGCCGCATAGCCAGACACCGGAGCCGCACCTCATCATAATCCGAATAGACAGACTTTCCCATAAGGCTCTCATAGAAGTCAATCTCCCGGTAGACGTCAAAGGCATGGGGCACCTTCAGTGCCTTCCCGTGAAACTGCCGCAGCAGCTTCATGCAAGCCTGCACCTCTTCCGGATCCTGCGGATTGCAGTTTCGCGTCTCGGTCCAGTATTTTGCCAGCTTATAGCCGGTATCCGGGCTGATGGCCACCACATGATCCGAGATGGTGTCTCCGGACAGTGCCTGATAGTTCTCCGCTTCCTGCCGTCGGTTGATAAGCTTGTCCGTCCCCTCTCCCGGTACCCGCAGGATATAAGATGTACCATTGCAGGAAAAGCGGAAGGATCGGTTGGTCATGCCGGCAGATGTGGGCTGCACATCCCGAATCTGCTCTTTCCGAACGCCCAGTGCCTCCTCGATAAAAGCAACGGCCGCATCGGTCAGCAGTCTTTTCTCATGACAAGCTTCCATATGCATCAGGACTTCTTGTCGTCCATGGGATCGACTTCTTCCATGGGATCAAACTCGCCGCCCACTTCTTCTTTATTCTCCGCAGCAGTGGTATCCTTTTTCTTTCCGAGGTTCTGGAAGAACAGCTTGATCTTCCGCCGGAAAATTGCCAGTGCTGCGCCGCCTGCAATGAACAGGCCAGCGATCATGGACACCACATAGGTCACGGTGCCGGGATCCAGATAGGCAAAGGCAGGTGCACTGAGCAGCAGTGCGGTAAAGAATCCAAAGTAGCTATAGCTCAGCAGTTTTTTTGCATTTTTCATGATTGATGTTCCTCCTAATATAAATTCAGTTTGATCAGTGGATGTTCTCAGCGCTTCTTGCCCTCCAGCCGACGGACAATATAGCGTCCGGCAGCCTCTGCACCGTGGCCGAGATTATAGATTTCCTTTTCCTTCACCGCCTGAATGGTCTCACGGAATTCCTCCGGGCGGGACAGCAGATCCATGGCCATATCGCCGGCCTTCTGGAGTTCATCCAGCCCCAGCTCACCGCCCAGCTGACCCCGGATCCGAATATCAAAGGGCACCACATCGATCTTATCATACTCGGGGTTCATGATCTTCATGGGCGTATTGATATAGAGCACCGGCTTCAGGGTAGACAGCGCAAATTCAAAGCCAACATTGGACCAGTCTGTCACCAGCAGGTCGGCGCTGTATACGGTATCCGTAGAGCTGAAGTCCGTCTGAATGACAAAGTCCTCTCCCAGCTTGTCCTTGTAGCGGGCCTCAAGGCCCTCGATCTTCTCCCCGTAGAGACGAACATACTGAGGATGGGGCCGGATAATCAGCCGAACCCCGGGGCGCAGGAACTGCTCGATAAGTGTGTCAATGCAGGAGTCCATGATGTTATCCTTCTGCCAGGAGGGTGCCACCAGAATGGTCTTCTTCTCATGGGGCACCTTGGGAGTATTCTCCCACGCCTCCGTCATCTCATCCAGCAGGCCATAGCCCACCTTGACCAGACGGCGGGGCTTTAAGTTGTAGAGCTTTTCAATGGCACGCGCTTCTTCCACCTGATGCGGGCCTACCGCAAACAGGGTGTCATAGTGATCCAGTGCATGGGTACGCAGGGTCATATTGTCGCTGCTGACGCCATGGTCGGTGTAGATATATTCAATATCCTTCCGTACAAGGCTGCGTTTGATATGATAGGTTTCAAGATCCGGCATGGTCATAATCACCATGTCCGCATCCATCTTCATCATCAGCGTAATGAGCTTCATCTCACCGATGTAATAGGGCTTGATCCGTGGCTCATTCATCTGGAAGATCGCGTCCTTGGGATCAGAGGTGATGTAGTGAATCACAAGGTCCGAGTTTTTCAGCACATAATCGATCATGCCGGCAAAATACTTATAGAAGCCGCTGCCCTCGCTGTAGAATACCAGCTGCTTTTTCTCCTTGTCGGACAGGAACCGATGATAATCTTCTTTTTCCTGCTTCTTGTAGGGCTCCAGCTCTTTCTTTTTCTGTGCGTCCTTTGCCTTGAGCTCTTCCAGCTCCTTTTTGCTCTCCTCCAGTGCCTCATAGTCGATGTACTTGGAGGGCTTATAGAGGAAGTTCATAAAGTAGAGGTTCGCAATGGCAAAGAGGTTGCTGGCAATCCAGTAGACGCCAACGCCCGCAGGCACCAGATAGGTGAAATAGGTGGAGAAGGCCACCGTAAAGATGGTCACGCCCCACCGGCTCAGGAAGCCCTGCTCCTTCTGGAGCACGTTATCCCGGTTCTGTGCCCAGCACAGCAGGAAGGTTGAGCCGCAGGACAGCAGAGGCACAATGGTAATCAGCGAAATAGGCCAAACCGGCGGCACCTGAGAAAGATTGATTCCCAGAAATACCGTATTGACGCTCTGGGCTGCGGAAATGATTGCCGATACGTCTACCCCGGGCAGAGACGCTGCCAGCCCCATAAAGTAGTCATAATTGGCAGGATCCCGCATGGCCTCGATGACCTTCAGCTGTGCGCCGCTGCCCAGCTCGCTGACCCCCAGCAGCTGTGCCGTAGCCGCCACAAAGGTCTTGCAGGTAGCAGCATCCACCCGCAGCAGATGCTGCATGGGGTTGTAGATCACGTTGATGAGGCCCAGCACCAGAATGATCTGGATGATCATGGGCACCATCCCCAGCATGGGGCTGTACTTTTCCCGCTTATACAGCGCAATGGTCTCATCCGAAATGGTATCCTTATCGCCATAGTGCTGTGCAGTAATGCGGTTGATCTCCGGCTGAAGCCGGATCATTTTAATGGAGTTCTTCTGCACCACCACGGACAGCGGCAGCAGAATGATCTTACTCAGCAGGGTAAACAGCAAAATCGCTATGCCGTAGCTCCCCACCAGCCGATAGCACAGCCACATAAGCCATCCCAAAGGCGTTCCAATAAAGGTGTTGATGAGTGACATGAATCATTTTCCTCGTTTCTGGCTATTTTATCTTTTCGGCATTCACCGTTTTCAACGTTGTTCTCATGGCTGATGTCCAGTCTTCGGCGGCTTCTTGCCTCCGCCATGGTCTTTTCCCGGCCTATCCCCATGCTTTGGCGCAGGCTTTTCCCGCTTGTGCGGCTTCGGCATTGCGGATTCCGTGGGCTCCGGCCGTGCATCCGGGTTCGGTCTGGCATTAAAATAGTCCGGCAGCACATAGCCCTCAGCAGGCGCCACCTCCGGCATATCAAGCCCAAAGACCTGATTAATCACCGTCCGCTCAGCATTGATGCCCGTCATGCCCTCCACTGCGATCTGCCGCTCCGGCACATAGACGGCCAACAGCGCATTCTGCATCACAGGGGTTTCCTTTTCTGAATCGAACCGTGGTCCGCCGAACTGCTCTACCATGTGAAGCGGAACCCGTGCTCCATGATCCGACAGCAGCAGGATCACCGCACCGGGATCCTTCTTCTGAATATCATCCACCGTTGCAAGGATCACGGAATTGATGTACTGAAGCTGCTGGGGATACAGGCTTTCGTCCTTCCAGTACCAATACATGCCCTTGTCCTCCTGCACACTGCCATCGGCATGAAACACAAATGGCGCATGGGGGCACTGGATATAGCTCACCGTCAGGGTCGGGCCGTTGGTTGCGTCCGCACAGCTTTTCAGGGCACTCAGCGCATTTTTTACCGGGCCGACATAGTTATCCCGATAATTCAGAAAGATGCGCAGCTCGATTTTTTCCCGAATGGGACGGACCTGATAAAATATACTGTTTTGCAGCAGGTAAGTAGAAATCGACGCCTCGTGCTGTCCGCTGGTGAGCTCTTTCCCCGGAAAGCGGAGGTAGTTCCAGTGATTGACCAGATTTACCTGATATCCGTTTCCCCGGAACAGCCGTACCAGAGATGGATCCTGCAAATACTGGCGTCGAGCCTCTGTGGGCATATCGTCATCTACCACATAATCCATATTCAGGAGGTTGGGGATGATGGTGTCTGTCCAGCAGGATTCTGTATTTCGGCTGGTGCGGGATACGGAAAATCCCCGCTCCGTCAGTGCCTGATCAAATTCCCTGTTGTCGTATTGGAAATACGTTTGAAGATTTTCTTCTCCGCCGTACTCGTCAAACAGCAGATAATAGACGTCTCTCTTTTCCCCTTTGAACTCCGGCACCTGCGCTTCCGGCCCGGGCCCATGCATCTGCCGCCCATAGAAAGCCACAGAAAGGAGCTTAGGCACCGCATTGATGCCGCTGATCATCAGCAGGACACCGAAGGTCAGCGCCATGATCCCGCAGCCAGCCGTTAAATTGGGCTTCTTCCAAAGCAGCAGCGCCGTCAGCAGCAGGAATACTGCGGCCAGCACTGCCAGCTGATAACGATCTCGGAACCACGGGAGCGCCGTTTTCAACGCCTCAGACACCATGGTAAAATTGATCACCACCAGCATCAAAAGCCCGGTCATAAACGCCGCTCTGCTCATATTGCGGAATACCAAGCCGCACACGCCGAGAATCACCGCCGCCGATGCAAGGAAGATGCAGAAAAACGGAAGAATATCTCTCAGTTCAGCCTCCCCGGCATTCTGACTGTATAAGAAAATACAGGGGTACAGACAGATCAGCACCAGTGCCAGCAGCCCCGCAGCCCACGCCTTTCCATGGATTTTAATATGTTTCAAAGGATCGTCCTCCCAAGGCATTTTCCGCATTTCTTTCCTGCGCTCGCCCCGGAGTCCAAGCACATCTGCGGACCTTCCCGCCGGTAAGTTTCGCAAAGTTTATTCTATCATATATTCCTTATTTTGCAATCCCATTTTTCACAATTTACACACAAAGTGCCGCAATCTACACAAAAACAAATCTGACACCTTCGGCATATCTGCCAAACCCGCCAAGAAATGGCCGAAGAATGTAAAATTCTCCGGCCACCTTTTACGATTCCTTTATTTTTCTGGTCATCCCAGCAGTGCCGCCCCAGCCAAAAGCAGTGCGCACAGCACCGTCAACGCCGCCAGCAGCTTCCACACAAACTTCAGCCATACGCCATAGGAAATTCGGCCAATGGCCAGCGCCCCCATAACCACGGCCGAGGTAGGTGTGATCAGGTTCACCAGCCCCGATGCCGACTGGTAGGCTGTGATCAGCAGCGCCCGGCTGACGCCGGTCATCTCCGCCAGCGGCGCCATGATGGGCATGGACAGGGTTGCCAGTCCTGAGGAAGAAGGGATCAGAAAGGAGAGGATCAGGAAGATAACAAAGGAAAGCAGAATAAAAGATACGCCTCCGGCCCCGGTCAGGGCCTGCTCTCCCCAGTAGAGGATGGTATCTGTGATCTTTCCCTGATTCATGATCACCGTAATGCCTCTGGATATGCCAATAATAAATGCGACACCCAGAAGATCCGCCGCACCGGACACAAAGCCCCCCACGATCTCCTTCTCTCCAATTCCGCACAGCATGCCCGTCAGCACTGCCGCCACCCAAAACAGGGCCGACAGCTCCGGGAACCACCATCCCAGCGTAGGGATCGCCGTCAGCCCCATTTCCTGAAACGGAATAACACCATAAATCATCACCAGGAAAGTACCGCCAAAGAGCCAAAGCGCCAGCTTTTGTGTTCCGGTGAGCTTTGTCTCCGTCTGGTTTTTCAAGGCAAAGTGCCGGAGATTCTCCTCCCGCTGGGCCAAAACCAGACTGCGCCCGGGGTCATTCTTCACCCGCTGTCCATAGTAGAGCACATACCCGATGGCCATGGCAAGCCCCAGAAGCAGGATCAATAGCCGCAGGCCAATTCCCTGTCCCATACCGGTCCCCGCAAATCCTGCGGCAATTCCCGTTGCAAAGGGATTTACCGTGGAGCCAAGCACCCCGGCTCCCGCCCCCAGCAGGATCACGCTGACCGCCGTAACGGTATCATACCCCGCTGCGATCATCACCGGCAGCAGCAGCGGATAAAAGGCAATGGTCTCCTCCGCCATGCCAAAGGTGGTGCCGCCCAGTGCAAACGCACACATGAGGATTGGGATCAGAATGCCGCCCCGGCTGCCCAAGCGTCCCACAATGGCAGCAATGCCCGCATCCACGGCTCCGGTCTTCCCCATAACCCCAAGGAACCCGCCCACCATCAGGATAAACACCGCCACTTCAATGGCTTCATAAAATCCCTCCAGTGGTGCCCGTGTCACCGCCCAGATGCTCTGTCCGCTGCGGCTCACCTGCGTATAGCTGCCCGCAATGGGTGCGCCATCGGGCAGATAGCTGTACTGCCCCGCCGGAAGGATCCATGTGAGCACCGCCACGATCAGGATCAGCAGGATCAAAATCGTCTCCGCACTGGGCATTTTTACTTTTCGCAATCAGATCCCACCCATCACTGTTGTTCCACAGCGGCCTTCCAGCGCATCCAGGCCCCGATCAAGGGAGGTGATAATGGCCCTGCCGCCGGGATTCTGCTGAACAAATTCCATGGCCGCCTGCACCTTCGGCAGCATGGAGCCCGCTGCAAAGTGTCCTTCTTTGCAGTACTGCTCCATTTCCGCCAGCGAAACGGTTCCCAGCTTTTTCTCGTCCGGCTGACGGAACCGGATGGACACTGCATCCACTTCTGTGAGGATCAGCAGCACATCCGCCTGCATCTCCACCGCCAGAAGCCTCGCCGCCAGATCCTTGTCAATGACCGCAGGTACTCCGTGCAGGCTGCCGTCTCCGGTCTTTACCACTGGGATTCCACCGCCGCCGCAGGCCACCGCAATGGTGGTATCCCACAGGGTCTTCAGGGTGCCGATCTCCACGATCCGCTGCGGTCTGGGAGACGCTACCACCCGGCGCCATCCCCGGCCCGCATCCTCTTTCATGGCGTAGCCCTTTTCCTGTCCGATCCGTTTTGCCTCCTCCGCACTGTAGAAGGGGCCGATGGGCTTTGTTGGGTTCTGGAAGGCAGGGTCCTTCTCATCCACCACCATCTGCGTCACCACGGTGACCACCGGGATGTCCCGGCCCCGCCGCACCAGCTCTGCCCGAAGCTTTTGCTGCAAGTGATATCCGATATATCCCTGACTCATGGCATCACATACATCAAAGGGCATAACCGGCGTCTGCTCCGCCGCTGCTTCCGAGGCCAAAATGATCCGCCCCACCTGCGGGCCGTTTCCATGCACCACTGCCATTTCATAGCCGCCGCAGCTGATATCCGCCAGTATTTTTGCCGTCCGCTCCACCACCACGGCCTGAGACTCCGCAGTGGGCGGCAGATTTTTATCCTCCAGCGCATTGCCGCCCAGCGCCACTACGATCCTCGTTGGCCGGCTCATAGGGTCGCCACCAAAATTGCTTTAATGGCGTGCATACGGTTTTCCGCCTGATCGAACACCACAGAGCGTGCACTGCGGAACACATCGTCTGTGACCTCCCGAATATCCACGCCTTTGGCCATCCAATCTCTTGCCAATGCTGTGCCCGCATCATGGAACGCCGGCAGACAGTGCATGAAAATCACCCTTGGATTGTGGGTATCCGCCAGCAGCCTTTGATCCACCCGATAGGGGGTCAGCAGCTGCGTACGGGCAGGGATCTTATCCTCTTCTCCCATGGACGCCCAGATGTCCGAATACACCGCATCCGCACCATGAAGCGCCTCCCGGTCCGTGGTCAGAATGATATTGGCCCCGGAGCGTTCCGCCTCCCGGCGCACCCGCTCCATGACACCGGCATCTACGCCGTCAATGAGCTCCTTGGGGCCATAGCCTACGAAGTCTACCCCCAGCTTGCAGCAGCCGAACATCAGCGCATAGCACATATTGTTTCGCACATCCCCCACAAACACCAGCTTCTGCTGAGAAAGCGGCTTTGCCACATGCTCCTCCAAGGTCATAAAGTCCGCAATGATCTGGGTGGGGTGGTCATCGTCCGTCAGGCCGTTATAAACCGGCACCCCGCTGAACTCCGCCAGCGTTTCCACCACACGCTGGTCATAGCCCCGGTACTCGATCCCATCGAAGAACCGTCCCAAGACCTTTGCGGTATCCTCCATGGATTCCTTCTTTCCCATCTGGGAGCTTCCCGGTTCCAAAAACGTCACATTGCCGCCCTCGTCATGGACTGCCACCTCGAATGCACAGCGGGTACGGGTAGAGGTCTTCTCAAACAGCAGCGCAATGTTCTTTCCCCGGAGGCTCTCCCCGGGAATACCGCTGCGCTTTTTGGCTTTCAGGCTGTACCCCAGATCCAGAAGATAGCGGATCTCTCCGGGAGTAAAGTCCATCAATGTTAAAAATGATCTGCCTTTCAAATTAACGGGCATTGCAGTTTCCTCCTGTATACTTCTTATTATAATGTGTCTCTTACCAGCGGCATAGTCATGCATCGAGGGCCGCCCCGGCCTCTGGACAGTTCCGAGCTGGGAATGGTAAGCACCTCTACCCCATGCTCCCGCAGCAGCTCATTGGTCACATGGTTCCGGTCATAGGCAATAACACGCCCCGGCCCAATGGCAAAGGTGTTGGAGCCATCGTTCCACTGCTCTCTGGCCGCATCGATCACACTGCCGCCTCCGCATGGGATCAGTGTCACTCTGGAAAGGCCCAGATGATCCATAAGAATATGGTCAAGGCTGGCCCGCTCCTGCCGGATGCTCAGATGCTCGCCGCCCTGTTCCAGCACAAATACTTCCATATCCCCCTGAATATTGGGATGCACCGTAAACTTATCCCGATCCACCATGGTAAACACGGTATCCAGATGCATAAAGCTGCGGCTCTTGGGGATATCAATGGCAAGGATCTGGGAAAAGCCCAGCTCCAACAGATTCTTCGCCAGGATCTCAATGGCAAAGGGTTCCGTTCGCTGAGAAATCCCCACTGCCACTGTATCCCGGCTCAGCACCAGAATGTCACCGCCCTCCAGACTGGGCTCCATTTCCCGGCTGTATACCTTCCGCACATTTTTATACACGGGGTGATACCGGAAAATATAGTCTCCGAAGAGAGTCTCCCGGTTGCGGGTCTGGCTGTACATCCGATGCAGGGATACGCCGGAGCCGATACAGGCAAAGGGATCCCGGGTAAAATAGAGGTTGGGCATGGGATCGATCACAAAGGGGTAATCCCCCTCCAGATAATCGGTAAGATTCTTTTTCCCATAGCCGAAAATCTCCGACTTGCGGACTCCCGCCATCATTTTCAGCACCATGTTTTTGGTGCTGAAATTCATGAAATATTCTTCCATTCTGGCAATCCGCTTTTCGCCTCGGATCCCGGCATCCAGAAGGTACTCCTTTACAAACTGCCGCCGGATCCCTTCATCGGTCAGGGCCTCTGCTGTCAGATCCTCCAGATACACCACCTCTACTCCCTGCTCCCCCAGCAGCTGGGCAAACCGGTCATGCTCCTGACGGGCAAGGCGCAGATATGGAATATCGTCAAACAGCAGCCGATCCAGATGCTCCGGCATCAGGTTCAGCAGCTCTTCTCCCGGTCGATGCAGCAAAACCCGCCGCAAAGGGGCGATCTCCGACCAGATGTTGATTGCTTCATGCAAGACGCTCACTCCTTTTGTAGATTCTTTGAGCAGTATGTCCCCGGAAGGGAAAATCATGCATAGACAAAAAAAAGACGCACTGCACATTGCAGTACGTCAAATAAATGGGGGGAAGAACCGGCTGGGGAGGGGGTATAAAACCAAGGCATGGTTTTGGATCCAGCCGGTTCTTCATGTGGCACAGCGTAGCGCCGGCTTTTTAGGAGAATGGCGGTTCCTCTAAAGCTACCTGACAGTAGAGGATTTCCGATTGCATGGCTAGTATACCTCATTATGTTCGATTTGTAAAGTATTTTGTTCGTTTTTTGCTGTTTTTTCTGATTTTTATGAGATTGGCACAAAAATATATTTCGTTTTTATTGCATTTTGAAACAAAGTGTTAACAATTCAGAATGTTTTTACAGGATCCCAAGCTGCGACAGCAGGATAACCGTGCCCATCACCGCCGCAATCACAAGAACCGTTGTCACAAGCTGTCGCTTTGTCCCTTTTTTGTGGCTCCCATATTCCAGCTTGACGTCCGCCCGGTGCTGGGCCAGGCTGGCTGCATCTTCCAAGTCCTGCTTCTGCCGATTGACCTGATCCGGCGATACAATGGGCATCTCAGCTGCCTCCCTTCCTGCATTTTCCGCAGCCTCAAATTATGCGCAGTGCGGACAGAATCACCAGCACTGCAACCACCGCAGCAATTCCGATTCCGGTGGCAACTTTCTGCCCTCTGGTTCCGGAAGTCTTAGGGGCTTCCCCCATCCACGCCTGCCCATTTTTCTGTGCTGTTTTCTGTGCGGCACGCATAGTCATGAACGTCGCATTTCTTTTGGCTTCATCATAATTTTGCATTGGTAACGGCATAATATTACCTCCTCTATTCCGCATATCGGTTAACTAAACAGTGATAGATATTTACCTTCATTGCATAATTATAATACCATATTTTGTTTTAATTTGTACATTGACATTTTATACAATTGTTTTATCCAGCAACTGGTTATTATGTCCTGCCGGTGGACTTTCCGGCGGCGTGATTTCCCTGCGCAAAAGCAGCATCATCAGGATATTGGGCAGCGCCATTGCCCCAGCCAGTATTCCCCCAAGGCTCCATACCCACTCCAGTCTGACAAACGCCCCAAGAAACACCGAGAGTAAATAGCAGATCCGGTATCCTGTTACGCCCCTCTTTCCGAGCAGATACTCCACACAGCATTCCCCATAATAGCACCATCCCACCACAGTAGAAAACGCAAAGGTCAGAAGTGAGATCGTCAGGATCCATTCTCCGCCGGGAATGCAGGAAAACGCCCGGAGACACATGGTCCCTGCACCGGCCCCCTGAAACAGCGCCGGATACTTCAGCATCGCCGCCACCAGCGTGACCCCGGTCATGGCACAGAGCACCACCGTATCCCAGAATACACCTGTCATGGAGACCAGCGCTTCGTCCTCCGGCCGTTCTCCCGGCCCCGCCGCTGCCGCCAGCGGAGCGGTTCCCATGCCGGACTCATTGGTAAAAAGCCCTCTGGCAGTACCGTAGCGCAAGGCTGTGGCAAGGGTGCTGCCCACAAAGCCGCCCCCTGCGGCCCGGGGCAGAAATGCCCCCCGCAGGATCTCCCCCAGCGCCGCAGGCACCGTATCTCCGCAGCGGCACAGTACCATGGCACATCCGGCCAGATACAGAGCCGACATGGCCGGCACCAGCTTTTCACAGACACCGGCAATGGACCTTGCGCCCCCGAGGATGATCGCCCCGGCACCAACCATTGTCACAGCACCGGTCAGCCATAGCGGCACTCCTTTGGGCGCCAGCACCGCCGCAATGGCATTGGACTGGATCAGTGCTCCGGTTCCCACAGCCGCCGCCACACCCATCCACGCAAAGACTGCGCCCATCCCCCGCCGGTGGAGCACATCCTCCATAACATACATGGCGCCGCCCCGGGCCCTTCCACTTTTTTCGCAGCGCCGGTGCCGCAGGCAGATCAGCGTCTCCCCATATCGGGTCGCCATTCCCAGTGCACCGGTCAGCCAGCACCAGAACACTGCGCCGGGTCCGCCCAGGGCCACCGCCGTGGCAACGCCGATAATATTTCCCGTTCCAATGGCCGCCGCCAGCGAGGTTGCCAGCGCACCGAAAGCCGACATGCCGCCAGCGCCACGGCCTGTCCCGAGGCTCAGCCGGATCCCCCGCAGGGTATAACGCTGAACGCCCCTCAGGCGCAGAGTGAAATAAATATGGCTTCCCATCAGCATCACCAACAGCGGCCCGCTCCACAAAAATCCTTCCAGTGCAAAAATCAGCTTCATGGACTGCTCCCTCCTTGACATCCCTTCTCTGCTGAAATAAAATGAATGTAGATATCCCGCAATTCTTTTTTATCATATTGCCGCCAGCGCATTCTTATGCCGTACCGGCCACAGGAGGAAGCACCATGCCGAAACGCAGTTCCAGAAATACCAGAAGCCGTATTGTCGCTGCCGCTTGGGAGCTTTTTTATGAAAACGGCTATGATGATACCACGGTAGACGATATTGTAGAACGCTCCGGCACCTCCAAGGGGTCCTTCTATCACTACTTTGCCGGAAAGGATGCCCTGCTCAGCTCCCTTTCCACCCTGTTTGACGAAAAGTATCAGGAGTTGATCCCCAATATGGATCCCGTTCTTTCCGCCTTTGATCAGCTGATCTATCTGAACCATGAGCTGTTTTTTATGATCGAAAACTCTGTTTCCCTCGATCTTCTGGCACGCCTGCTCTCCACCCAGCTGGTCACCACCAGCGAAAAGCATCTGATGGATCAGAACCGTTACTACTTTAAGATACTCCGAAAGATCTGTACCGACGGCCAGCGCTCCGGCGAGCTCCGACAGGACATCTCTATTAATGAAATGGTTCGCACCTATGCGCTGCAGGAGCGTGCTCTGCTCTACGACTGGTGTATCTGCGGCGGAAACTATTCTCTTTCCGTCTACGCCACCAATCTGCTTCCCAATTTGCTGGGTTTTTTTAAAAATAATAAATCGCTCTAATTATATTCTGTACTTTAGTCTAGTATTTATTTCGCAGTATTTCAGACATTTTCTGAAATACTGCGAGTTTTTTCTATGAATTATTCCACACTTCATTCTGTGTTGCAGTCTATAAAATCGTGCAGTATAATAAGGCCCATGATACACAGCGGTCCCGGACCGCTTAGGAAGGGGTATTACATTGTCTACAAAAAACATACTGATCCTTGCCACCATGATCGTCTATCTGGTTGGCATGGTCGTCATCGGTGTTGTCTGCTCCAAGCGGAACAAATCCACCGATGATTTCTATCTGGGCGGCAGAAAGCTTGGCCCGCTGGTCACAGCCATGAGCGCCGAAGCCTCCGACATGAGCTCCTATCTGCTGATGGGGCTGCCCGGTCTGGCTCTGCTCAGCGGACTTGCCGATGTGGGCTGGACTGCAATTGGTCTTGCCCTCGGCACCTTCTTCAACTGGCTGATCGTTGCCAAACGCATTCGCCGGTACTCTCAGCACATCGGTGCCGTTACCGTGCCGGACTTTTTCTCACGGCGGTATCATGATGACAAGAATCTGCTTTCTCTGATTGCAGCGCTGGTCATCATCGTATTCTTTATCCCCTATACCGCCTCCGGCTTTAACGCCTGCGGCACGCTGTTCTCCAGCCTGTTCGGTGTGGACTATTTCACTGCCATGGTTGTCTCCGCCGTTGTCATCGTACTCTATACTGCGCTGGGCGGTTTTCTTGCAGCCTCTACCACCGATCTGATCCAGTCCATTATCATGACCATTGCGCTGATCATCGTAGTGTTCTTTGGCATCCATATGGCAGGCGGCTGGAGCTCCGTTATTTCCAATGCCCAGACACTGCCCGGCTATCTGAGCTTTACCCAGACCTATGATGCTGCCAGCGGCACCGCCGCAGCCTACACACCCCTCACCATTGTCTCCACACTGGCATGGGGGCTTGGCTACTTTGGCATGCCCCACATTCTTCTGCGGTTTATGGCCATCGAGGATGTCAACAAGCTCAGCACCTCCCGGCGCATTGGCACCACATGGGTCGTAATCTCCATGGCCATTGCCGTACTCATCGGTGTTGTGGGCAATGGTATGATCCACGCAGGTGCACTGGATGAAATTCCCGCTGCCGATTCCCAGCGGATCATCATTAAGATCTCCACGCTGCTGTCCAGCTATGGTGTGCTGCCTGCCATTGTGGCCGGTCTGATTCTCTCCGGTATTCTTGCCGCCACCATGTCCACCGCAGATTCTCAGCTGTTGGCTGCCGCCTCCAGCGTAACACAGGATCTGCTTCAGGGCACCATGAAGATCAAGCTCTCCGACAAGGCCGCTATGATCATTGCACGGCTCACCGTTATTGTCATCGCTATCGTCGGTGTCATCTGGGCCAGAAATGAGGGTTCTGTCTTTACCATCGTCTCCTTTGCATGGGCCGGTTTCGGCGCTGCCTTTGGCCCTGTGGTGCTGCTGGCTCTGTTCTGGAAGCGCAGCAACAAATACGGTGCGCTGGCCGGCATGGTCGCAGGCGGTGTCATGGTGTTCGTGTGGAAGTATGCCATTGCTCCCATGGGCGGTATCTTCAAGATCTATGAGCTGATGCCCGCATTCGTCATCGCCATTGTGGTCAATGTGATTGTGAGTCTTGCCACAAAGGCTCCGGATGATTCCGTTGTAAAGGAATACGATGAAGTTGCAGCCATGAATCGGTAACACAAAATCGGCAAATGCGGCACATGGAATTTCCTCCATGCGCCGCATTTTTCCTCCGCTTTTCATTTTCATACAAAATGGCCCCGGCACCGCCGGGGCCAACTTCATTCGTTGATCTGTTGAGATCAGCCTGCTGCACCGGTTTCCCCGGTGCTGTTTTCGGTTTCTGCCGTATTTTCCGCATTCTCCTGTGTAGAATCCACGGTAGTATTCTGGGCGTCCTGGGCCGCCTGCTGAGCTGCCGCTGCCTGCTGGGCAGCCTGCTGCTGGATCTCCTTCACCGCATTGGGCTCGACTACCCCCGCATCCTTCGTCAGAGACGAGGTGTACGCACCGGTGAGATTCTCGATATAGTCCCGATAATCGCTGTAGCGCAGCTCACGTTCCGCAGCCTCTTTGTAATAATAGGTATCTGTAAAGGATACAAAATACATAATATGATAGCCAAAGCTGGTCTTGATGATATCCGTATCCCCGGACTTTCTGCTGGCATCAAAGCACCAGTCGTTGAATTCCGTTACCATCTGTCCGGGATATACATCCTCATAGAGGCCGCCGTTGTCACTGGAGCCGGTATCCTCAGAGTTGGCTTTCGCCAGTTCACCGAAGCTTTCCTCTGTGGCATCTCCGGCCTTCCACTCGTCCAGAAGTGCCTGTGCCCTCTGTTCTGCCGCTTCCCATGCTGCATCGTCAGAGTTCCCGTCCTCATCCGTTTCCGGCTTAATGAGGATATGGCGCACATTGACATCCGGGAGCTCAGACTTTTCAATTCCATACCCCTGAAGCTCTTCCGCATGGGCGTTGTAGTAATCGTCCACCTGCGTATCATCATAGGTAAAACCGTTGTAAATAGAATCGGAGTAAGCGGACACATAGTAGGAATCATAGAGGTACTGTTCAAATTCCTCCACCGTTGCAGAGTCGCCATAGGAATCCTGAATATAGGCCAGTACATCGCCGTTGCCTTCTTCATCGGTAAAGCCTGCATTGGCCGCATTGGTTGCCATAGCGTCCACCACCGAGTCATATTCCGACTGGTAGTCCTCCGGCAGGGTAAAGCCCTTTTCCTCTGCTTCTGCCTTCAGCGCCACCGTCTGGATGATGCTGTTCTGGGCACTCTCAAGGAAATAGTCCTCCCATGTGGTCACCGTGGTCTCTCCGGTAGAGTCATCTGTGTTTTCCTGATAGGTCTGCTGGTCGAGGGGCTGTGAGGCATCAAAGCTGAAGCCATAGTTGTTGACATAATAGAAATACTCGCCCCAGAAGTAAAAGCTCAGCTGACGGTTGGTGATCTCCGCCACCTGCTGACCGTCCGCATCCTGAAGTGTAACCGCAACCGCTTCAGCGTCTACCTTCTTCTCCGTTGCCGCCTCTGCCAATTCCGAAAGGCTGGGGAGCTTTTCTCCCTTCGAGACACGGTTTAGCGCCACGCAAAGGCAGACCACAATCACCGCAAGCAGTACGATCACGACGCCTGCCACA